>Ga0325410_1007272_pt1 | contig 12109 bp, 7 predicted proteins | sample PopdelMetagenome_16_FD_206182 | JGI IMG/M metagenome (GOLD analysis project Ga0325410, IMG submission 206182) | Populus deltoides microbial communities from Bellville, Georgia, United States - Xylem-PdIQD-R3 | ecosystem: Host-associated > Plants > Phyllosphere > Stem > Wood/Secondary xylem... | reverse complement strand
AATTACCCTCGACCAACTTTTTACGAAACCTCTAGACGTAAGCTTTCAAAATTTTGCTTTTAAGGGTAATTGAGTCATTTTATTGTGTTTAAAAAAGTGAAATGATGAAAAAACCCCTAGATGTCAATTATAAGAATTTTGCTTTTATGGGTAAATTACTAATTCTACTGTGTTTAAACAATTGAAAAGATTATTTTACCCTGATCAATCTGATGATAACTAACAGGCCATGTAAAAAGATAAAAATACCCCTAACACCAAGACCATTGGGTTTTTTTAAGGGTAAAATGGCAATCATGATGTTGCGATGAAATAGTAAAATGTGTCTGTAACTGTAGAAACAAAAAAATTTCTATCAATCAAAATGTGTCATTTTTATTTTATTTTTTCATAAAAAATAAAATAAAATTGAAACAAATGAAATGAAAAATAAATGGGCCTTTATATATTTTTTTGGCCAATAGAAGGTTTCCAAAGGAATGAGATAATTAAGATATCTTATCGCAAATACACGATGCCATAAATAAAAATTAACCAATAAAATAATTTCACATGGCAATGAGAAAGGACTTGAAAACCCCCACAAATCTCTATAAATAAAGGGCCTCACCCTAAAAAAAAAAGGGGAAGGATTCTTTCGGGAGACACAAAATTTTCTTCAATATAAACTCTTTAAGTAATGAAGCTCTCTTAAAAACTTTTAAGCCTCCTTGATCTACGCTTGAATTCTATAAAGAATAAAAGCTCTATTAGATCAAACCTAAATGTCCCATAAAAGTTCTTCAACAAAAAAATCTTCTTCAAGAGAAACTCTTTAAGCAATAAAGATTTCTCAAAAGCTCCCGAGCCTTATTTATCCACACTTGAAGTCTACGAACCAAGCTTTGTTGGAACAATCCTAAATGCCCCATAAGAGTTGTTTTTTTTTTTTTAAATTCTTCTTTAACACAAGCTCTTCAAGCAATGAAGCTCTCTCAAAAGCTCTCAAGCCTCTCCCATCTATACTTGAAGTCTACAAAAAACGAATATCTATTGGATCAAGCCTAAACACCCCATAAAAGTTCTTTAAAACACTTTAAAGGTAAATCAAAGGTACCCTTCAAAGCATTAAATCACCAAATCTCACTCTACAATACACGTCTAAATTCGTGTTCTAACAAAGCACAAATCTTGACTTGATTTTACAAATAAATCAATTTTCCATAGATAAAATTCAAAGGAAGAATCAAATGATTGTTTATTTTTCTATAAGAATATTTGAAATAGAAATTGTACCCAATCATATATTTTAATAAAACCAAATATTTATACATGTGTGCTTGTTTAATCTTAGGTAAGCAGAATTTATAGCTACAATGACCACAATTTTATTGCCTTCCTTTTTAGCTTTCTTGTTATTTACTTTTCTTATGTGACAAACTAATATAATTACTATTATAACAACTCTGCTTTTTGTTAACGAGCGTAACAAAAACCATGTAACATTATAACGAGAAGATCATTTTTACAAGGTTAGTGTAACAACTCAGAATTTTCCACAACATCTTAATAATAACTATACAACTAAGACCCTTAAAAATAAGTAAAAAAGATTTTTCTACACATTGTCTTCTTGATTTAATAGTCAACTGAGACCTTCATGACGTAGGCATTCTCCTGACCATTCTAGTAAAATAGTCTCATGTTACATTATAATTATACGTTCATTTATTTATTCTACTTTTAGTATATGGTTTTAATTAGATATAATATGTCCATTTACCAAGGTAATCTTTCCTTTTTATACTTAATATCGAATCTACGACTCATTTGTACTTTCCAATAATCTTGACTAAACTTTAATCTTGTTAGAATTATCGATACATTTAAATTTTAGGTTATGATCCATTTTGTTCCTACCATAATTTTTTTTATCCTTTACTTTGAAAACTAGCACTTAACTTCATTAACTTTCATGAAACACTTAGTGGTAAAGTCTCAGCTCGAAAACATTGTTTCCATAAATATTATGCCCTTAATACTAAACAACTAGTATTTTGATTTTGGTCATATTTTTTAATATTTCAATAAAGTCTCCCCTAAACAGGGCTCTACCAAATAATTTATCATATGGTGCCTGTATAATCTGATATCATGTTTCAATCAATTTCAGCTCATCCAATCAGAATTCATATAACTCATGGCCACAAGCCCACAATTCAACAAATCTCATCAATAGCATGTTACTATATAAACATAAACAGTGTTATAGAATTAAAATTAATTATGTTTTTATGCAATACACTCATTGCATTTATGAGAATTAAAGAATGTCATTATCTTTACATTCTACTTGGAGCCTAAACCAAATACATACCATTACCATTTTATAATGTAAAATAAATACTACAAATAACTTACTTTAGCATAAAACTAGAGATAATACAGTCTCGTGTCATCAGACAATAATCAATAATAAAACATGTAAGACATTAAAACCATATAAAATCTCTATCACCACACTGTAGATATAATTTTGAGCACCATAAATTAAATAACCACATGTGTACAAATTTATAATTTTTTTAAATATATGATCAGGTACAATCTCCATGTAAAGTATTCTTTCAAAAGAATAAGACAATCCTCTGATTCTTCCATTGGATTTGATATGTGGTGACTTGATTTATTTGAGAAATCAAGCCAAGATTTGTGCTTTGCAAGAACACGAATTTAGGCGTGTATTGCGAAGTAAGATTTGATGATTTGATGCTTTGAAGAGTACATTTGATTTATCTTCAAAGTGTTGTTAAAGAACTCTTATAAGACGTTTAGGCATGATCCAATAGAGCTTCATTCTTTGTAGATTTCAAGTGTAGATAAATGAGGCTTGAGAACTTTTGAGAGAGTTTTCTTGTTTGAAGAACTTGTCTTGAAGAAGATTTGTATCTCCCCAAGAATTCCTTTCCAGGTTGAGGCCCTCTATTTAGAGAGATTTGGAGGGGCCCTCGAGTCCTTTTCTAATGCTACATGACATGATTTATTGATTGATCTTTATCGATGAGATCTTTATTTATGACAAGATATCTTGAATATCCCATTCTAAGTGTCAACCTTTCATTGACCAAGAAATATATAAAGGTTCATTTATTTTTCATATTATTTATTTCAATTTTATTTTATCCTTTTATGTAAAAATAAAATAAAAATAACACATGATGAAATTTCATTAGTAGATTTTTTTTTTGTTTTTACACATATCAGTATAAGGAATCTAACATTAACCATACATATAATTCTTATAAAACAACATTTTCATAATTCTTTATAGAATATGATAAGATTGACTGCGTGCAACCAATTAAGTTAATCTTTCAGTTGTCTAATTGCTTCTTAACACTTTTCACCATGGCTGGATCCAATCCTCCTATTAGTCCTTGCCTTTTTTACACATTCTTTTATCAAGTCATTTCATTGTATTACCCTTCAACAAACATCAACTTTTATCTTTTTGTCGGAAGGAATATCACATACATAATTTCACGTCCCTATTTTACATCTGAACCTTTACCTAGGGATTATTTGCATTCTTAGATTTATCTGAAATAATCATCATTATGCTAGAAGTAAGGTAAGCCCTTTACTTGTAATTTTTCTTGCACACGAACTCAAGGAACACACATTACTCTGAATGTTCCTCCTATGATTTCCAAGCAATAAACACTAGTACCCGATCAATCAACTATCCATATTTATTCATTTATAATGAGTTCAGTTCTCCATGACTTATATGCTCTACACTAAAGTCCATCCATTATTTACCCATTATAAGTTGTGCTTATGGGCTTAGGCCTCGGTTCAGGAAGCTCAACCCACGTGGTTGGGCTGGGTCCATCCCAACTATAATGGTGTATTTGGCATGCCCAATTTTTATTGAAATTTTTTTTTCTAGAATTTAAAAAAGGAAGAGAAAAATAATGAATTATGAAACGAAAAATTTTATTAGTTGGATGGCCAAGATGTTTGTGCCAACCATCAGTTGAGGTTCGTTCACCAAAAAGTGCTAGGACTAATGAATTCCTAATGGTTGATAGCTTTGGTAGTGGATACACATTGTTTTAATATTCACTGCAAAGAAGTGTTGTCCCTTGTCCCTTTGCTTCGATCCTTTATAAGAAAATAAAATGGATGAAATTCAATATAAACTTTGCTTGAACGATTAATATTATGCACATAGATTAAATTTTTATAAATGTGTGGAACACAAAAAGTATTAGGGAAGAAAAAAGGTTGTAAAGGAGAATTCAATGTCAAAGAGCCAACATGTGTTACTCACAAGCTTTAGACATCACCAATGATAACTTTATAGGTTCCATCATACTCTAAGTGTACTGATAAGTTGCCAAGATAAGAGGTAATGTGATGAGAAGTGGTAGAATCCATCAACCATTTTTTGTCGCTTGATCCATCCATTGCTGCATAGTTTGCAGACTTTGGCTTAAGGACCTTGCTACATGTCTTGACCGAGTTCCCTTTGGTGTTACAGAGTTGACAAACAAGTATATGTTGACCCGATTTTCCTTTGGAACTATAATGTAGTTGATTGGATCTTAAATATCCTATAAAAGATTGTGTAAAACAAAATGATTTGAAGGAGCAGTTGCGTTGAGCAACATTGACAGTGGTAGTCAGTCCTGAGGTGGAATTATCAATGTGTTTCAAGTGATTTTCATTGCTTATTAACATGCTATGGATGTTTCACGAGCCCTTATTGTGGTTGATATGTCATAGAAATCAGCTCATATGCCATTAAAAACGTAGAGATTTGTGTCATTTATAAAGATGGGAGAATCAATGACTACAAGTTTGTCAACTAAGCTTTTCATGATATTAAGGTATTCTGAAACTGATCGAGTCCCTCATTGAATAAGAGCTAACTCTTCATTGAGATGCATAACACGAGTGTGTGAATGATTGGCATACGATTGCTATAATTTTAACTACGAATCATGAGCAATAGAGGAAGTTGCAACAACTAGCATAACTGGTTCAAAAACTATGGCAAAAATTACATGAAGAATCAAATTATCTTACCAAAACCAATGCCAAAAAGCAAGATTTGAAGCACTTATAGAGGATGATCCAGTGGTTGGATTAGGAAATGTTTCTGATAAACAAACAATGGTGCCATCAAGATATCCTCGGATGTCATAACTTACAAGTAAAGACATCAGTTGAGCATACCATGAAGGAAAATTGGAAGGTGTTGGTTTCATATGAAGTTGAGAACTAAAATTGAAGGCAATAAGGTGAGTGTCACTATTGCTTGTAAGATTAATGTTAACAATAATAGATTCAAGAGTTGAGGCCATAATAAAAATTCTTGTTGAAGGAAAAAGTTTCTGATACCATAAAAAATATTGTTGAACTTATTTCTATCATTAGTAAAACTCCTTTTTATAAGGAATTGTACAATGTAGTTGTTACAAATTCAAAACTAGATAAGTGATATTAATAAAGGATAAGATAAGAATAAATTTACAAGAGATAAAATCAGTAGAGTTATTATTTTTTGAACTATAGATAACTTTAATATTCTCTATTGTGTTTCCTATGAGTTTTGTACTTTATTTTCTAGTTTTCACCAACAGTTTCTTTGACAAAGAAGGCATTGTACCATATGACATATCCTATAAGCAGATTATGCAACGAAACTCTCCCTATAAAATCAAGTTATCTCTTAATTAAAGCCAAAACCAATTCAACTATTTTCTACATGTTTTATGAGGTTCAAAAACTAACTTCAGCTCTTTCCCAAACCTCATTTCTCATTTGGCTCTATGGTGGCCCTGACTGCTCTATGACTGAAAAATTCATTAAACTTGGCCCTTATCACATTGTCGATTCGCAAGACAAGGGACACCTTACTCATCGGCCCAATTTAGACTCATTCATCATCCCAATTTAGACTCATGAGATTTCATTTTATTCATGCAATTGGGTATTATATTTTGAATAGTAATTAAGAAATAAGAGTTATATGAACAATAACTATAATGTTTTTTTTTTTTAACTTGAGGGGATTTTCATAAAAATCCAAATAACAAGTTTTCCACTCTTCAAAACGTGTTTGAAAGCCTAAAACTTATTGATAGAGCATAAAAATTTTAATTGTTTAGGGCTATTATATGTTTAGGATTTCCATTTCCCACTTTATTAACACCAAAATACAAGAAAAGAAGGTGAAAAAGAAGGCAATAAATTTACGTTTGATTTTACTTAGACAATTGATTTGTGTTTGGGGTTTTCTTCTACATTTATGTTTGATAAAGATAACTTGAGAGAGTAAAGAATGTGAGCACGAATAATGTTGATGAGTGGAGAGATAATTATTATATTTCATGCTTTAATATATACGAAGACATTATTGTCATTTCATTAATTTTTAAAATCTGCTTTGACTGAAGATGAAAAGTTTAATACTAAAAAACTTAATTACAAAGTAAAAAAAACTTAATTTTTTATTATTTCTAAGCCCATACTTACCCCAAGTTTTTGCTACTCTCTATACTGATACTCTATCTTATGCTTTAAATGACTGAATGTTTAGATGTTCTCTAACAGAATGTATTATAATAATGTTATATATATATATATATTAAACAAGCTCATTTAATTTTATATTTTTGAATCACTAATTGATATTTAGGATTATCTTGATTATATTACCATTTTTCAGAGATGTGGACTTTATATATAAATCCTCCCAATTAACATATATAAAAAAGTTTGAAAAGCATATAAAAACATAAGCAAAATCCATCCTAAACACCCTCTAAATATATGAGCTATGAATATTGTTTTCTGGACTTTAATATTAGTATTAGATAGTAATTGGCTATTATCTCGGGATAATATATTTTTCTATACTATTTTTTATATACATAAATTTATTTTAAAATTATTTTAGATTTGTTTTATATCTATATTTTTTCTTTTTATTTTGAAACACTAGTAGACAAAATAAGAAGTATAAATATATATTTTCCTTAACTTAAGGCCAATAGCTTGCTTAAGAGAGGGAGTTAGGGTTTTTGAAATTTTTTTCTTCAAATTTCTTGATAAATCTCTTAAAACTAGTAGTTTAAAGAAATCAAAAAGGCTAAAGAGTGATCAAAGAAGGAAAGTGAGTGATCTTAAAGGGTTAAAGGCTTAGAGGAGAAAGTTTGGTGTTAGAGAGAGGAAGAAAAGGTGAAATGAAGGTTTAATTTTCTTCCAAATTTTTCTTCGATTCTTTGTTATTTCAATGTAAGAACAACCTTTATTGTATTTGGTTTTGAAAATTTTAGCATGTTGAGGTTTAAAGTAATGTTTGGGTATTATGAAAAATGGGATTTTGTGGTTGTGATAATTGTAAGGACATTTGTTTTTGTTAGAATCAAGTTTAGAAGCATGAATAAAGATTGCATAAGTGAAAAAAATTATACAAATTTGAAGGAAAATTCATTTCCTTACAAGGATGCATGTTCAACTATAGAGAGAGAGAGAGTATAAGGAGGGATTTTTGTTTGAATTTTTGATAAAATTGATGAGTTTAATGGGTTTAACTAAGCTAATTATGATTGAATTAGGTTGAGATCGGATGCTTAATGATAAAAAAGAAAAGAAAAGAAAAGAAAGGCCTCTAGGGCGACTAAGTGTAGAATTTAGGAGAAGAAAATTGAATAATTGATGATGAACTCTATTAAATGGTAAATTATTTTATAGTACTAGAGAGATGATAATTGTTGAGAAAAGAATAATTGAATTTATAATAAAAAAATATGAATATGAATGGAATTATCCATTAGAATTTATTGGATAAAAGTTAAGGGTCAAATAGGATCCCTAATTGTGTTTGTGGAAATATCGATAGTATTGGTTATGATATTATAGGGGACATCACTGCAAAAAGGCCACAGATGGGAGGTGTAAGACCTTCGTGTCAATAGGTATGTACAACAATGTCTAAAATAAATAATTTAGCAATGCATCCTATCTTTTGGATTATTTATTATTTTGTTTTGAATAAATGTCAAGTGAATAGATTATATATAAATTTTGTAAAGGAAATTAATGTGGAAGAAGGAAATTTGATTAGTCATTCAAAGAACTTGGAGACTAATGATAATAGCAAAATTAATATCGATAATGATGAGATCTTTATGATATAAGATTGAGAATAATTAGTGACCAAAAGAAAATATGATTATGGTAGTAAATATTTTTCTAAGATAGATATTGTGTTATATTAATTATATATATGTTTTGTGTTACAAGTTCTTTCCAACTCGTCTAGAATTGAGTGAATTATGGTTGTGATCTTTTTTTGTTATAGTTTAGGTAGTAATATAACTTCATTTTGGATTAATGTATTGGAATATTAAATTTAGTAACTTAATGACAATATGAAATATTGAACTTATTCTAGTTTATATGTGATGACATGTAATTTACTAGTTAACAATTTTTAGTTAGATAAAATGTGATGTTTTTATATTTTATCTTAATTTTGTTGTTATAATTTTTTAATCTTAAAGGATAATTATCAATACAATATAATTACTTTGTGCTATATAATAAGTATAAATAACATATGTTAATGAATATAATTTATTTGAAATTGTGGTAACCATTGAAAAAATATCTAGAATGATTGGATGTGATTGAAGATAGTAGTGTTATCAAATGGAGAAAATGCTGCTAGATTTTCAATGATAAAAATTTTAGGAAAAACTTTATATCAATGTATTTGTTTAATCTCAAAAATAAAATAAAATAAAATTGAGGTTGTTACACCACTACCTCCCGGGTTCAAAGCTCGATGTTTTATTTTTATTTGTTGCATTAAAGTTCTGTTTATAAAAAATCTTGAAGTTAGTTGATTGAAATAGATTTGACTCTTCTTAAATTATAAGTAACATAACCATTGTGCATGTAATTCTTAATTTGACAAAAGTCAAAATCCATGCAGAGCACATATCAATTGATATGATCTTTTTGTTTGTTTATTTTTTTTTAAAAGGAACTTAGCTAGTAATAATCAAGTGGTAAGAAATTTATTAGGAGGAGAGGACATTCTTGATTTGATTTTTATTATTTATATATTTCAACCCTGTGCAATCAACTGGAAATATTGAGTAAATGAACTTTTCCTCATGGTTTAGCTTTTAAAAGTGATTATTCACCCGTAAATCATGTCCAAAATGTTCATGATATAAAAAAAAAAGAAAAAAGAAAACAACCAAACAATAAACAAAGAATGCAGTTGAAAAACAACTTATCAGTTTGAGTCTTATAAATCTCAAAGCCACTAGAAATTTATATAATTATTAATTTCAAAACCTGTAAGATTAATTAAAATATACGTAAATTAACTCAAACATTCATGTTAATAATAATAATAATAAAAAAAAAAAAGAATGCAGTTGAAGATATGAGGTTATAGCAGATGCTAACAATGTCTAAAATTCAATGATTCATGCCTCGATGAATATTTTGTTTTACGAAAAGATCAAACATGTTTGATTCCCACTAACTTCCGGAGGAACCTACACGTCTTGTTTTTGCAATAAAATGCCAGCCATTCAATTAAGAGAAGATGAAAGAGTGCCAGCTAAACCTGCAGCCATTTATATATGAAAGCATTGCTCGAAGAAATAATAATAATAATAATAAAGAGCTAATGACTTCAAGTTCCAGTGACTTCAGTCAAATTTAATTTATATTTTGTAAATAAATTTGGTAAACAAAAGCATTTTGCTTATTTTTCTATAACAAAAAAGCTAATAATAGTAATTCACCGTAAAAACACCCCCAAATGACATGTGAAGGATAATTATTGCTTGGATTTCATAGTGATTGAATTATTATATCTACCTAAATAAAAAGTGACTTGCTAGTTTGAATTTCAAAAAATTCAATTGTTAATTAAATTTAAATTTAAAGAGATTCTTCATGTTAAATAACCATCTCAATCTAATATTTTAAATTATTAGATAAGGTCCTAAGATATGATTTATATTATTCTCTAACACACATTCTCAAGTGAAAGCTCTTTAAACTTGAAATTTGCATTGATCTATATTATCTTGTGCTTGATTTTTATCAAATAAATAGAAATGATGAGATTCGAATTCATGACTGTTTAGTCATCAAGACTTTGATATCATATTAAAAAACCAATTCAATCCAATAACTTAAACTGTTTGGTAAGATCTCAAGATATTATTTATATTATTTTTTAATAATTCATTAAAAAATAAAAAAAATCTTAAGTTAAAAGAGGCACCCACCCATGTGAAATGAACATGATAAATGGTCCAAGAGAAAATGAGAGAGAGAACCAGAAGGACGGGTGTCCGTTCCATGAACATGCTCGTAGGCAGCCACACTGATTATCACAAATAGCTATCTCTATGTCTCCAAGTCCACACATTAGTTTCATTTGATAGACACTTGCTTGTTTGATGATTAACGAAGATTTGAGTAATGGGACGTCCAAGCTAGTTTGCTGACGTTAGTTTCTAAGTGACAGGACCATACATTATATATATATATATATATATATATAGACAGACACACACACACGTGGCTTGATTTGATACGAGTGGATAAAAACTCCGTTCTGGATTTGAGAGATCTAGAAGTTTGTTTGTATGTCCATTAGTTGTCTTCCTCATGTGCTCCCACACGTATTTCCATTTCTTGCTAAAAGACAACTCATTTGGAATTTATAGGATAAATTTGGCAATTAGGATGTACAATGCCGAAGCAATACTTCTTCTTCTTTTCTTTTTGTTAAATAGTTTTTTTTTTAAGTGGTTTCTTTTTTTTTGGTTTTTTTTTGAAGTTTTTGTTTTCAAATTGATATTTATTATATGTTGTAGTTTAAAATTATGATAAAATTTTAATTCATGATATAGTTTATAACTGTAATATCTATTTAAATTTAGGATTAACTGATCGATTGTTTATAAGAAAAATTATAAAATATCAAAACTACCAAGATCAAGATTGCAGGGCAAGATTCTGGTTTTTTTGAGTCATTATTTTAGTCTAGCGCAACCAAATCTCCTTCTTTTTCTAGACCTGTTTTATTAGTCCATAAATGTATCTGCTAGGCTATCTACGTAATCTGTTTGGGGCAAATTCCCATTTAGTTATGACGGACCCACTTTTTACATCTCAGAATCACCCGTGAGAATTACTGTGTGAACAATAACTTTTTAAACTTTTAATTGGAGTCTTTTTTTTAGTCTACAAGTTGGATAAAAATATATATTTTTACTCATAAAATATATTTAAAAAAAATTATAGTTTTGTATGAAAAGATCAACCAATTATACAACTGTATCCAGTCGGCTGACCGGTTAGCAATTATCGTACTTCAAAAGCATGGCTTATTTAAATATAATTATTCTGAAGTGTAATAATAATTATTACTTGCTTAGAAATAATAATATTTAATAAATAGTAAAAAGTTTCAGAATCACGATTGATAAAGTAAAAATGTTCTATTTCATTAATTTTTTTAAAATAATATTATTCTTCCACAACTTTTAATTTATCATGCTATTTTTTTTTTTAAAAAACAAATTTCTAACCACCGTCAAGACTTTAGTTGCCGAAAGATTCTACCCAACAACGTACAAGAGTTGTTTCCGACACTATATATTACTTTTCCTCTTCTTTTTGCTTCTGAGTATCCCACCGTCAAGAATTTTCGTTTTTATTTTTTTATTTTTATCTTCCTTTATTTTGATTTTTTTTTTACCGTTATAAAAATTATTCATGAACAGAAAGGAAAGCATAATTCTCTGTATAGTAAACAGCCTTGAATAATTTTCAAATTAATTTTGGAAGTAAATTAGAATTTTAACAATATTTATGAAAAATTTCAGCTCAAAAAAAAAAATATTTTTTTTAAGATAATATTTTTCTCACAAGCATTGCCATAAAGGCAATGTTTTTCATGCAATTGTACTGCGAGTATAGTCACAATGGTAATATTTATACAATATATATTTTCTTCTCTCATTTATGCTAGTGAAAGTCCTCCCAATATAATGGTCTAAAAGACTTAGAAGGC
>Ga0325410_1007271_pt1 | contig 12110 bp, 6 predicted proteins | sample PopdelMetagenome_16_FD_206182 | JGI IMG/M metagenome (GOLD analysis project Ga0325410, IMG submission 206182) | Populus deltoides microbial communities from Bellville, Georgia, United States - Xylem-PdIQD-R3 | ecosystem: Host-associated > Plants > Phyllosphere > Stem > Wood/Secondary xylem... | reverse complement strand
CCCCTTTGCCTTGACAAAGCAAGCAGAGCAGCCGCCCCTCAGCCCCATCTTGCTCTCTATTGAACCGAGAGCCCCTTTTCTTCTGCACACAGAACTTCCCCTTCCCTCAGCCGGTTTTCTCTCAAACGGCCACTGCCCTTCCCTTGGCAAAGAAACCAGAGGCCTTTCTCTCGGCCACCACAATCCAGCCCCCCACAGACCCACAAGACAGCCCCGGCTCTCTTCCTCAGCCGCGGTCTCCCTCACTTTCCTCCTGAACCAGCGGCCAGCTCGTCGAACGCCGGCAGAATCTCAAACTCCCAGCAACCCACAAGCCAGGAGACCCAGCTCTCTCCTCACTCGGCCTCAACAGCCCATTCTCCTGAACCAGCCGCCAACTCGTGAAGACCCGGCAATCCCCGACTCTTCTTCATCGGTTCAACCCCACGTAGCAGATCTGGACCGTGAACCAACGGCCGGATCTGCCACCAGCAGAGGGAAACGAACCGGGAGGAAGAGAGAAAACAGAGGAAGAAAAGAAAAATAAAAATAAAATCGACTGGTTGTGATTTTATGCTTTGCAGGTGACATTGCCTCTCACCGCCGGTGCAAACGGGAAGAGGAGGAGGAAGCCGATTTGGATCTCCCCTGGCGCCGTTCATTCTTGGTTCACGCGCCGCCAGTGGTGGCCGCGAGTGGAGCAGACGCACCGCCGCCACTCCCACAGTTCCTGAGGGGTTGCTCTGCAGTTCCTAGACTCTTTAGGGACTTTTTTTGTAACTTTTACATGTTTGAATATGTATTTAAATTTCTGTTAAATGTTTTAAGTTTATGTTCTGTTGTAAAAATTGTAACAGAAAAAAACATAGTGAAAAAGTGATGTGGAAGTGTGTGTTTGTATTTTTATTTACTTATGTTATTGAATTATAAAAATAAAAAAAAAACAAAAAGAATTAATTGTTTAATTTGAATATGGTTAAATATCTCAAGGTTAAATAAAATCATGTTATATTTTCCATAAAAATATAAGAACATGTTTCTATATATTTTATGGGATTTAATAACTGATTTATTAAAGTCTTAAGAATTTGATTAATATTTTAAATTTTCAAATCACATTAAACCGCAAAGCAGCTTACCTCAGGTAGGGTGTGCTAGGGGTGCTAATACCTTCCCTAGCCACAATCAGTGCCTTACCCTCAGATCTCTGATGACGACCAGTAAATCCGGGTTTCCTAGTAACCCTCAATCCAATACTAGGTGGCGACTCTCAAAGAACCAATCAAGCAAACATATAGAAAAATCGCCGAATCGCCGTGCGGGGGACGTGTGACATCAAGCAAAATATTCATTTTGAACCTCTTACCTTTTTAGTTCCTAATATGAAAGAGAAAAAAGAGTGGTTAGATTGTAGTTGTAGAGAGAGAAAATCTTGGTTGACATTGATTCTAGTCATAAAAAGATAATTTTGATGTTAACGAGTTCCATTCGATAATGAGAATTTTATCTAGGTGTTCTTTTCCTTCTCATTGTGTGAAAAGGTAAATCTAAACTCGAGAAGTTTTTTTATTTTGGGTTTTTGGATGGTTTTTTGGGTTATTTGAGGTCATGGATAGGTTTGTCAGAGGGTGTAGGGTGTATACTTGGTGTTTTTGGGTGTTTATTGAGTTTTTTTGGTAAAAAATATCCACGGTTTGAATTTTGAGTGACCTTCCGGTCACTTAAGACTAGGCTAATAGTCACCAGTTTATTTATTTTTTGTTTAAAAAATTAAGGGTAGATGACAGGTTATTCGCTTATTGAAAAAGAAAAATAAAAATAAAACTTAGACTAAGCGAGCAAAATTTTTTGTCCATTGCTTTTTTTTAGTTTGTTTATTTTTTTCTTCCAATTTCATCTTTCAATGTTGACTTTTAATTGATCTAACCTTTATTGTCCTGATATGTTCAACCTTGTATAATAATATGTATTTTTTTTAATTTTATTCAATCGCTTTCATGTGCGTATTTATTTCTATTATCATTTGATTAAATACAAATCTAATTCTAATAAACAAAGTCATTAAACACAACTGAATACATGATCTATGTTGCAATATCAAATATCTTAATTTATATTCATCTCTCGATTTTCCATTTTAGTCTTAAGTTATTATTAACAATTTTTTTTTTAAATATAATCAAATATAATTCTTGATTTATTTAATTAAATACATGTATAAATTTTTTGATTTATGATTAGGATTTTTTTTAAATAAAAAAACACATTATTTAAAAAGCCTACATATATATTTTTTAAAATAAATATATGACCTGCAACAAAAACATAAGTTAAATAGCTAATTCCGACCTAATGCTAGTCCAATTTCTCACGTCTTGTTTACGTGTATGTAAGCTTTCATGTTTGTAAACAAGTAGCTGGGTGGTTTCAAAGGTTTATTAGTTTTAAAGGACTGTTCGAGTTCGATATATATATATATATATATATATATATATATATATATACCATTTCAAATCTTTTTCCATAAAAAAATAATAAAAAAATCATAGATTCGACTTGCAATTAATGACACAATGCCTGCATATATAAAACTCAGATATTAAAATATATTAAATTCAATGCCTAAGCTAAATCATTGACCTGTTTGAAATAGACTATTCACAACTTGGCCAAAAAGTCTTCTATTAGCAACTTGGAAGACTAAAAAAATACTGGGTGTCTTCACAGCCCACTGAACCGGTACAACCACACCCTTCTTACATTTTTTATTGCCATAAGAAATATTGTTTAAGGTTGTCTTTAGAAGAAAGTCTTCGAAAATGGGATTATGAATTATTATTGGGATATTATTAATTTTACATTCAAATTATTTTTATATCAATTTTATTCTTAAAAAATGGTTAAATTTTTAACATTTATTTCTTACAAAATAAAAAAATTATATTTATACCCTTAAAAGCAAATAAATAATTAAACTTTTGCGAGGGAATTTCTAATATTTGTTTTAGAATACTGAAGTTACGGAATTGCCTTTTAAAAAAAATATGCATTGTTTCAAGAGTATTTGAGTTTTTTTTTTTGTTTTGTTTTTTAGGTTGATCTAGGCATGTTTATAGTTTTAAAAAGTTAAATATTATTAAAAAAGTTGTTTAGCACATGATGGTCTTGTGTCTTTTGTATGGTGCGTGCAAGATCATCTAATTATCAAATTAGTGATTCTCGACAGTTTTTAGAGTGGTGTGTTATCCTTTTTAGTTTTGTGCAGCATGTAATGATAAAGATATTATTGAGCTCCACTGATTTTTTTCTCTATCTTTTCTCTCTCGCAGCCAAGAGATTCACACATTCACTTTCAAATGAGTTTCTATTTCTATCAATTTTGTTTATTTAACTTAAGTTTTTTTCAACATTTTTGTTTATTTAACTTAGCTCTTTTTGCAAGGTTTTTTTTAAAACTTTTTTTAATATCAATCTTATATTAAGAGCTACAAGTTAGTCAAGTTAATTCATGTTTACTCATGTTTTTTCTTCGACATTTTTTTTAAAAAAAATTGATTTTTTTTCCTGTTTCATCCTTTAACATTAGGTTTTTGAACCTTGAGTTTTGTGATTTTTTTTTGCTTTCTTTTCTACGGAGTTTTTTTAATCTCATATCTCGAGTCACGTATTAATCAAGTTAACTCGTGTTGATTTTGGTTATCATAACTTGAATATCCTGTTTTACATCAGGAAAAATTTGACTCGGTTCAAGATGTAGTGTAAGCCAACTATCTAATTTGATGCTAAATTTTATTTGACGATAAGATTGAAATTGTCTATATAACTGGAGGGTATTGTTTAAGTTTTTTCCTAAAAAACAACTCTCAGGTCAATAGCTTAATTGGATTTTAATGATAGAAGTGCAATGACACGTCGAACCTATCATCCCGTTATTGTTTCCAAGTTAAGGGCTGCTATTCTATGTATTGGCATTGACCATCATGATCTAAGACTTACCTAATACCTTTTGCAGGACCTAAGTCTTGATCATGAAACCTAATGCTATATTTTTATTTCTCAAGAAAATTCTTTTTTTTTTAAGAAAAATAAAAAAGAATTTCAACGAGGCTTTTAGAAGTATGCAAATGAAAAAAAAAAAGGTATATATTCTTAATTTGGACTTCAAAACCCCATGCCACTTCCACATTCTGATTTAAACATGAGATTTAATAATAAAAAAAGACTTAATAGAGTATATGAAATTTTTAAACACAAGTTGCAGTTGCTTATAATGGTTCCTTTGTTCATTTTTTAAATGGCAATTTTTTTTTCGCGGCGTGTTGGCAAATTATATTCTTTTTATCGATGAAATCTTTGCATATTTGATAGTATGGTAGTAGTTACTTTTCAAAGTGTGTTTCATTTCAAAATATATTAAAATAATATTTTTTTATTTTTAAAAAATTATTTTTTATATTAGTCTAAAAATACTAAAAATATATTAATTTAAAATAAAAAATTTAATTTTTTTAAAATATAAAAATAAACAGAGCTTAAGTGAATGCAATGAAACAAACATAGTTCTCAATATTGTTTACGTGTATGGGAGTTGAAAAACATTATTGTAAGATATTTTTACCTTAAAAGTGTGGAAATTCTCGAGCAATGGAGATAACCACTGTTTATTACAAGCCCTTCGTCATCATGACAATCGATCTGACCATAAAACTTAATTTCAAATCAGATAATAATTTAAATGCTCCAGATATTTTAAGAATTAAATCAGACAACATGCATGGAGATAATAATTAATTAAACCAACAGTCATCTCATAGCTCTAACTGGTCGTTTTAAATTAATTTAACTAAATATCAAATTCAATGATGTAAGTTGAACATGTTCAGGCCAATTATTAAAAGTCGTGGAACTATGTACGCAAGATACAGGACTGAAAGAGTTGAAACTTGTAAAAAATCATCAGCAACTAATCAATTCATGGGGTGTGCATTAAGGCAATGGAATAAGAAATGAATTGCTCCTTCTTGGTCGGTCCATGGCTGAAGGTTTTGTAAATAGTAAACTGTTCTATCTCAATTTTGTTAGCAACAAGAGTTGTTCAAACTTTTGAAAAAGTTGGCTACCGAGAGATACAACCTTGTGAAGAGCTGCTCATGGCTGAATTAAAAATCACAAGAATAGTTTTGAATATTAGGAAATTTGCCCTATTCTGGTCTATAGTAATTTTATTAATAAAAATAGCAACACAAAGTATTTCAACCTCCCTCCTCTTTTTTATTCAAAACACATGCATAATTTTGCAAACATGTCAAGCTATCTTATTTCAACAACGATTATATATACCAGTTCAACAAGAATTCTAAACACAAATTATTTTTATATGAAAAACCTATTGTAGTTTCAACAATCCTTTCCTTAAACTGATGTTTTTAAACACTTATTCTAGCAATGAAAGACTCTATTGTTTTTTTTTTCTATATTTGTTTTGCAAATGATACATAGGTTTTCAATATCAATTGTATATAACTTGAGAATGTACTTCTAAATTAATCTTATAAAGTACGTTTTACTCTGCTGAATATATCTTAATAAATCTTTGTAGTGTTTAGTAAGCGACCAGAGCATTATCAAACACTTTTCTTAACCTTCATTTGTGCGCAAAATAAAGGTTATAAAGGATAATTTCTTATTTTTCTAACAATACATCTTCTTATTGGCTCACTACACTGAGCTTTATTCCTTTAAATAAGGTTTCTTTAGGTAGATCAAAGTGTATTTTTCATGAGAACAAATAATGAACTAATTTTGGCATTCATTCTACCTTGTCGATCTTGAGTTGGTTAACCTTTATTTTCCCCGAAAACAACTTACACAATGCCTCATCTAAGATATGTGATGTCCATTTGCTAAGGTCAGTTCCAGGAGAAAAAACTGCTTAAGTTGTATGTACATGAATGGAAACTTGGTATGTACAAAGTCTTATTCTTTAATATTGATCCCAAACCAATCATCCAATATATATATATATATATATATATATATAAACGTTTTATTCCCAAACCAATTCTTTATATTACTGTTATTAATTGGGTTAAATCAGGTTATGAGTGATGGAGATCATTGATTGTTTTCCTTGAAAATTTAAATGTGTGTACAAGAAATTTAATGGCAAAAAATAACATAATGCAATAAGAAGTAATAAATTGTCCTTTATTTATTACGATCTAAATTGATAAGTTTATATGTGCATTATGGAAAAAAGAGAGAAGGAAACCAACTCTATGATGCTTGATAAATTATTAATTGTGTCATGGATGTGGTAAGATGATGCAGGATGATTGGATCAAGTATGAAAAGCATTTTTTGTCAGTGTACATGTTTAGTCAATAACTTGAAATGTTATAAATACAGAAGAAACTTTGCCAAAATTTTGGTAGAAAAATAGAAATGTTTTTTTATATATATATAATTTACTATAAATGTTTGTTGGAATAAATTTTCTAAATTTGAGGTTGTTATAGTTTGTGTTAGAGCAATGATCATTATTCAGGGAATTAAAGCATTAATATAAGCTTAATTTGTGTTGTAAGATGTTTCGCACCACACAAGAGGCTAATGTTGATCCATCCCCAATTTAGAAAAGAGATTGGGATTTTTAGTATGAGGAGGATCAAGAGGATGATCTATTAGCAGATATCACTTCACAGATACCTTCTGCGTCCCCTCCAAATAGGGTGAGTCAACTAGACAATGAGATGATATTGCATCATTAAGAGTAGAGATGTTATAGCTTGAGGAATCAATTAGGTAGGGGCCAACAAATAGACCCCCTACCACCAACACCAGTTGCTACTCCTACACCATACTCTAAACTAGCTTTTATAGAACAATCAATTAGATTAGTGGTGGTGGGGATGACTGGAGCTTCTAGTGTAGCACCAAGGGTTGAAAAAGCTATCACTTTGGTTTAATGGATGAAAGGTGTGAAGAAGTTTATATGTGTATCGTATTTGGGTGAGGAATATGTTGAAGTTGTTGGGCATTGGTTGAGGAAGGAAAAAAAGGTGATCTCTCAGATATCAATTCCAAGGGAGTTATATGTTAATTGCGTGACTCATCTGCTAATAGAGAGTGTCCATTCCTAGTAGGAAACAATTTAGGAAAAGAGGTCCAGAGAGGTTCTCATCTAGAGGGATTTGAATGAGGAGTATAAGGAGAGACATTACTCCTAGCACTATAAGAGGGACAAAGAACATGATTTTTTTGCTCTGAAACATAGAGACATGGAAGTATTGGAATATGAAAGGAGATTTTAAGATTTATCTACTTTTGCCTCTACATACCTCTTTATAGAACGTCATTGCATATAGAGATTACAAGATGGGCTCCGACAGGATTTGAAAAGAGTTGGTACAAGCTGCACTGACTATGGAGAGGGTGATCAAAGATGATGAAAAAGAAAAAGGAAAATAGAGATTGTTTGTAGTAGTAAAGAGAGGATTTTGCATTTTTCACGAGTAGACCTCCCCTTTTAAAGAAGGGAAAAAATAGTCAGATAGCCAGTTGATTTTTAAAGAGGGGAAATAACTTTACCCTAGGTGGGAGCTTAGGGAATTTAGATCCTTTAGAGGTCATGGTTGGCAAGAGGTTGCTAATTCTGTTGGGTCTATGAAGCAACGAGAGCCTAAATACCCATTGTATTCCAGGTGCAATCAAAGACAACCTATGGATTGTTCAGCTACCCCAATAAGGTGTTATATTTGCAAAAGTAAGGGACATAGATGGAGAGATTTTGTTTATCTTGCGATAGGATGTTAATAATATGGGGAAACCACCCACATGAATAAAGAATGTCCGAATAGGGTGATAAAGCGTGCTTAGGGATAAAGAGCTTCTACTTAAAATCGATAGTAGTCAGTTATAATGGATAGACCTGTGAAACTTAAAACTAGTGCCAATAGAGGAAAACCCAGTTCCAAGATGAGAGGACCTAGGGGAGGGTGTATCATATGACTCAAGAGAATGTGAGAGAAACACCATATTTTGTAGAAGGTACTTTATTGTTAAATATTATGTTGGTGTATGTCATATTTGATCATGGGGCAAGCCATTCCTTTATATCATATCGGATTGTGAATGAATTACATATGTTACCTAGTAAATTAGATGTGGGAGTAACAATTATTACACCTCTAGGTGAAAATATAGATACCGATGACGTTAGACTATTTATTAGGGGTTATGAGATAAGAATAAATATGATGCCTCTGAATTGAGATGATTTGTAGCGTATAATGACACCTTTAGAAAGGGTTTCAGGTGTGTTGATGTAAAATGAAAGGGTAATTGCTTATTTGTCAAGACAATTGAAATCTTGTAAGGTAAATTACACAGTACAAGATCTAGAATTAGTAGTGGTGGTGTTTGCTCTCCGGGTGTGAAGATAATATTTATTTGGGTCTTAAGCTCAAATTTTTACAGATAATAAGAGTTCAAAATATCTAATGTTGTAAAAGGAATTGAATATTCGTCAAAGGTGTTGGGTGGAATTGATCAAGGATTATGATTATGTGATCGACTATCATCTAGGAAAAACTATTGTGGTCTTTAAGTCGGAAAGGAAAAGTCGTGGTATGTTATGTAGGAGTTCAACATATAAATGAAGTGACAAAGTTATAAAGAGTGAATTTGCAATTAAGTTTCAAGCCAAACTGATCTTTATTAACTCACATTAAAGTATGTTTTGTGATTCGAGATAAGATATTTGAGGCACAATGGTTACATCGAGAAGTGTAGAAGATTAGGAGGAAGGTGAATCAAGGGGTTGCAACCTTATTCCAAGTTCTAAATGATGGACTAGTGGCCAGGGGTAGATGAATTTTTATGCCGGAGAATAAAGCCCTCAAGGAGAAGATATTGAGGGAGGCTTATGAATCTAGGTTTATAGTGCATCTTAGAAGCACTAAAATATATCAAGATCTGAAGCAATGCTACCGGTAGCCTACTATGAAAAGGGAAATAACAAAATATATAGTAAAATATAAAGTTTGTCAACAAGTGAAGGTAGAAAATCAGATACCTGCTATAAAATTATAGTCGTTGATGATTCCAAATGAAAATGGGAGAACATAACCATTTATGGTTATAGAAGCTAATGATGTCATTAGAATTTTATTAACATTGACATTTAACTGTAAGGAAGGAAAGGAATATGTTGAATGAACTTGATTGGTCTACCAAATCATAAAAGCTAATGATATCTACAAAATTAGCCTACGTTGGTATCGGTATTAACAAATACTTGATTAGCCTACCAAACCATGAAGGTTAATAATGATATCAATAGGATTATGTTGATATCAACATTAACATGGTGTTGAATTATCTTCCAGATCATATAAACTAAAGATATCAATAGGGATATGTTGATATCAGTATTTACAACTTGATTAGTCATTCCAGGGTATGGAGGCTAATAATGCCAATGGAGTTACACTTATTTTGGCACTACATGAAATATTAAAAGTTAGTGATACCAAGATAAATGATATTAGCATATCTTGATTTAAATGGGTCTTGGATATCAATTAAAATCGTTATCGATATTAATAAGGTTAAATTAGATTATGAGTGATTGAGATCAATAATTGTTATTCTAAACAATATAAATGTGTGTACAATGAATTTAATGGAAGGAAATAACATAGTGAAATGAGAAGTAATAAATTATTAAATTAATAAGTTGATATATGGATTGTGAAAGGAAAAAAAAAGGGAGGAAATGAGATTAATGATGCTTGAGAAATTATAAATTATGTTATGGATGTGGTAAGGTGATCTATGATAATTGAATCAAGTATGAAAAAAGCTTTTTATTTTAAGATAGATTTAGTCAATAACTTGAGAAGTTATAAATACAGAGAAAATTCTACTAAAATTTTAAAAAAAAATTCATAACTTATCATAATTTACTATAAATAGTTGGAATAAAGTTTTTAAATTTGGCACTGTTACAATTTGTACCTCCATTGATATTCAAAATACATACATAATTTTGAATACATGACTCTTATATTTACAGGAATATTATAAGCTTAAATTGTTATATTTCACCAAGAATTCTTAATACTAGTTTAATAATAATTTTAATTAACCGATTAAATAAAAATTTTAAACTCAAATAACTTTTTTATTTGAAAACCTTTTTTCTATCTCAACAATAACAGTACGATAAAGTGAGTTTTGAATTATAATTTTCAGCTAGATGTGCTTGATTTATTATAGAGTTAATATAGAAGCATTTTTATTATAACCTCATTTTTATAGAGTAGGTTTTTAGATGGAAATAATTTTTTTAATAAAAATTAAAGTCTTGATGGTGAAATAATCTTATCTTAACACCTCATTTTTCCAATTAAAAAACAATTCAGCAAAACCTATACAAATATTAATTTCAAATATATATTTTACATAAAAAGTTAATATGAAACCATCATCAAAATCTTATTCCAAAGTTTAAAGATAATATTAGCTCAGCTAATAAATAAATTTACCTTTCCATATGATTCATTTCTGTTTGAAACCAAAATCATAAGCGCTGCAAGAAAAAAGTCTCCTCCAAGCACATCAATTTAGATGTGAATTAATTATCTATTAATTGATTAGTTCCACCATGGAACAAGATACTTATATTTATATATACTTAAATAAAATAAAATTGAGGACTCTGACTGTTAAATAAATAAATCGTATTAAGAGTTGAAAAGTTGAATTTTTTACTCTTTTTTTTTGGGTTAAGAGAACATATTACGTCTTAATTTTAGCTCCCTATACAATCTTACATTTGTAGCACACTTTCTGATCAATTAATCGACGTATACAAGTAACATTTAAAATAAAATACCTTAATCTATACGATACCTTGTGGTTTTGAACTGCATGATGCAATATATTGCAAGTTGCTTGTGTGTGTGTATATAATGAATAATACGAATAAACACCATCAAGGTCAATGGCAATGGCAAGAGCAGCAATATGTCTCAGAGACACCGCGTTAAACAAGCGCATTGACCAGGAACTTGACAACGATAATATACGACAGGCAGCTGCATCATTAGAGGCTGACCCGCCACCGGCCACCGGATCTAAGACGTCAGTAGTAGCATAGACATTGACCGTTAGCAATGTGAAAGTCTTCTCTTTGTACGAAGCTTCAAAGATAGTACTGGCAGCTGCCGATAATTTAGCTCTCTCTCTCGTAAAAAATCTATTGTCTTCTCAGCTAGGTCTTAACTGTGAAAACGTTGAAGTTGAATTCTGCCTTTATTTGTTTACTCTTATGCCATTATAATAATCAAAGAAATTAGTGAGTTTGGGATGTTGACCTTTTTTTGTGTAACTACGCAATAACCGGATAAAATTATAGACATATACTACGAATATGTATACATTAAAGTCAGCAAACGCAGGGATATTCATATTTATATTTAAGGAGAGGCTCTTAAAGAAGAAACGATCTGCAAAAACACATAGTTAGAAAATCAAAGGCAAGAGAGGCTTGCTGAAAAGGGTGTTTTCGAAATGTCAAGTTCCGGTGGTGCAGCTATAGAAGAAAGGGCGGTGCAATTTGGATTGACTAGCCGTGAAGATTCAGGCAGCAGTCAAGAGGCTAAGAAGGTACTTAATTTACAAAGTTTCTATGATCACTTTTTGCGAATATTAATGAACGATCATATGCTTACCAAATCAACTGAACTTGATGCTTTCATGTTATCTATATTGACATGTATTATGCATGTGATCAATCTCCAGAATAATTTTCCATGTTTAGAATTTTCGTGTTTCTGATGATTTTAAAAGTCAACGGCCTAGGATAATACATTCATACATGTTAATGACTGTCATATGGTTAGGTTAAAATTAGAGGAGAATTGCAAGATCTACAAAATGAAGCCATCTTCATCCAACAATGAGGAGTCAAGCTAGCATTAGCAAAGTGGTCAATTACAGAGAGAGAGAGAGAGAGAGAGAGAGAGAGAGAGGCTTTAGATTGACAAACGACCCTGTTAATGACGTCTTTTACTTATTAGCAGATCATAAGAAAGTGTGGTTTATGTTTTCTTTTACTTATTATC
>Ga0325410_1007267_pt1 | contig 12111 bp, 4 predicted proteins | sample PopdelMetagenome_16_FD_206182 | JGI IMG/M metagenome (GOLD analysis project Ga0325410, IMG submission 206182) | Populus deltoides microbial communities from Bellville, Georgia, United States - Xylem-PdIQD-R3 | ecosystem: Host-associated > Plants > Phyllosphere > Stem > Wood/Secondary xylem... | reverse complement strand
ATTCCTTCGAAGGGCCACTTCAGTAGTCCAAGTCTAAAAAAATATATATCAAAGCCCAAAGCTCAAAAATAAAATTAAGGTAGACAAGGTATCTTTTCTTATGGGCCTACGGTCCTCATCCACACAATAAAATGAAGCCCATCACTGATCTACCCTTCACCGCCACCGCCCAATATTGTATTATATATACAATGGAAAATCACTATTTTAACACTTGGTCTATATTACACTTTTAAAAAATTATTACTGGTCTATAATACTAGTGAGGCTCTGGATTTATTCTTTAGAGGTTACCAGTTTGAGTACCATAAATCTCAGGGTCATTAGAAACTTATCTGGTCGTTAATTTCAAGGTTTTGGGGGATTAGTCGAGGTGCTCATAAACTGGTTTGGATACTCACAATTATCAAAAAAATTCTTACTTATATTCTTAATTTTATATATGCACTGACAATTAAAATCCTCATCATAAAAAATCAACAAAAAATTGATTATTTATAAGATTACCATTATTTTTTTATTTAATTACTAAAAGCTCTTGTAATATTAATATTATAACTTTTTCATCAAACTAAAATTACAACTTTGCCAAAAAATTAAAAATAAAAGACTAAAACTTTGTATTGTCTACAAGTTTGGAGCCTAAAAAATAATTACTACTGACTAAGGATCAATATTTGCAAGGAAAGATGTACAGCAATTTGCATTTGAGTATGAATTTAAAATAATCCATTATACTTTTTGTTATGCCCAAGCCAATGACATGTAGATACAACCAACAAAACTTTGATCCTAAATATTTAAAAAATTTGGTTAGAAAAAATCATAAAGCTTGGCATGGTGTTTTGTTTCATAAATATTATAAGCATATAAGATTTCACATAAGTCTGCTTTATAAACCTTATCATTTACCCTAACATATGATTATGATGCCATGTACTATAAAGCTTAAACTACAATTACCTAGAAAGGCTACATAATGTAATATGGATTACTCATATCTCAATTAGCTAAGTTAAAAGGACTAGAATGAGATAAGACTTCATTAATTAAATCATTTACTATCACACAAGAGAGGTTGAAAGGGTATAAAATAAACATGTTCGATCAAAACATTCTCAATAAGTGATCTTATATGGAAAGTCATACTAAAAATTATCTATAAGGATCCAAAATATGGCAAATGGTCCTTTTACTATAAGGGTCCATAAATTGTTGCCAACGTTCTCAAATGAGGTGCATATCATCTAATAAATCAATGTATAAAAATACATTATAAATCGATCAATGGTTAATATTTGAAGAAGTATTATCTCTACATCAAGAAAATATTGAAATATGATATTCCAAAAGAAATTGAAGGATCAATATGGAGATCACAATCATAAAATTGATTTAGATTTATGTTGATCGTACTTTAAGCCTGATTAGTTAGGATTTCTTTCATATTTTGAATTAAAATTTATATTTCTCTAACTATAACACGATTTAAGTTATTGGTTAAAGTATAGTTAGTTAATAGAATTGAACAACATTATTCAAAGAATTAAAGAACAAGTATAAAATTGAATTTTATGAAAGGATTTTAACTAAAAGTTCAATCTATACAATAAATATTGTTCATTAAAGGAAACTGCTACCTATTGTGGCTCTAATAGTTTTCAAAGTAATATTAACACTATGAAAGTCACTTATAGATTTCTTTTTTATCTTGCCTTTTTCCCTTAACAAGTTATAACATGGTGTTAGTTAACTTTTGGAAAGAGAAATTATTTTTTAAATAATTTTTAAACTTAGTTTCTCTTAGAGTCAAATTAGTCTTGGCTATATTAAACTCCTCTTTGGCTTTGGCTAGTTCATCTTTTAAGTGGATCAACTTAACCTTTTTAAGGTTAAACCTATGTTTGTAAATCTTTAAAGGACTCGTTCATTTAACTTTAGAGTACTCAGCATCGTCGGACCACTTCTAGTTTTCCAAAGCCAAACATATCTATTGTAGACTTTTTAATGTTGGTAAGAAATTCATTGCTAGTCTATAGGTACAGTAAGGCTTCCCATAAGTATTGGTCTTTTATATTATAAGGGTCTACTCTAAATGACCAATAGTGGCTTAATTACTTAAAAAGTTATTTCATTAGGCAAGAATGATCAAGACTTCTTTGATCTTTGCCAGGAAGGGCTTTTTAGATTAACTATCTTTATGAAGGTCTAATTTCAATGAAAAGACTTCTAAAGTTGAAGAAGTAGATAATTATAAAGGAAAAGTCATTTATGGTTCCTTGACAAGATAAAAAGAAGAGCTTTTGTTAGTATTAAAAACCATAACAAAAATAAAATTTGAACCAATTATAGAAACTTATATAATAGAAAAAAAAAGGAGTCACCAAGGTTGGTTAACCTAATGACATAACTTCTTTATATTCACTAAGAGGTATAAAAGAACTAGTTCTTTTGTTTTCTTCGATTATTGAAAGATAAGGGATTTCAGCTTGAAGACTCCTTAAAAACATCAACTATATTATCAACAAGAAGAGTATCGATCATTGATATAAGCTTCTCTAATAGAGTGATTGTAACTTGATTACACTCTATATATACTTTATACCGTGGGAGAAGAAAAACAAGGATTGTCTCTTCATGAAAAATTGAAACTTATATAGTATTAGGAGCAGTTGTGTTAGTGGCTTTGTTTCCTTTATATCTTTCATTGATGTTACTCTTATATAGTATTAAAAGAATTTTTCTTAGCAATGTTTTAACCCTTGCAAGAATAGTTTTAGTTGTTTTACAAACATTCTTGACACTAAAGGCAGGAACTCTAAAAGGTTTTATTATTATAGGGATAAATTAGTACTTGGAAACATAAGGAGTTTCCTTTAATACAAGAGCATCTTACTGGGAAGTAGTAGTAAAGACTAAAGACACTTTTAAATTTTGTTTAGTTCTTTTAGTATCAGTGGTAATAGGTGGTGGTGAAGGATTTTGATCAACATCACTAGAGGAGGTTGATATTATAACAAGGTCATTTTAGATTAATTAATAATAGAAAATTTTGGTGTTTTAATAGCTTGAGTAACTAGGACCTTTGTACTAGCAATAACAAGTAAAAAAGTAGTCTCTAAATGAGGGGCATCACTCATTTAAAAACAAGCATAGGTAACCTCCATTATTATATCCATTGAAGGAACTATAAAAAAAGGAGCAACTAGAGAAACTAGCTTTAATAAAAAAAATAAAAAATTAAGAAATTGGGTAAATCAAAGTCTTAAATAATAAACTGAAGTTTAGGAGACCTTGATAAAAAAAAATATTTACCTTAAACGTGAACCTTAACTTAATGATAAGAACCTCATTCTTTTCTTTTTTAAATTTATAAGGATTTTAAGGCTATGAATGTTTCATTATTAGTTGAATTTAAGGATCAATTATAGGCTGGCAAGCTATATATAAAATCATTGTTGAAACATTAAGGAAACAGATGTAATCAAGATTTATAAAATTTGGACGTTCTTACTTAAAATTTCAAATACATGTCTTTTGTTGAATATTGGGGGACGACTCTCAAGGATTTTGCTTTTGTTTTTCTTACTTATTGGCTTATTATAAAAAGAAAATTTGTTGCCATGACATTTGAATAAGCATTATAGAGGAGATCTTGAGTCTTGCTACACAAAGAACATAAAGAGAGGAACCATATTGGATGACTTACTACTAGCGAGAAGTACTTTACTTGGTAATTCTTAAAGAATTAATCTTTTAGTTTAGATACTTCTTTTACCTACTTTAGATTAATAAATGTTATCCTATTTGGACCAAATTTATTCACACCATAAAGCATGAGAAAGTTGTATAATGAAGGAACCCTAATTATATAGCTACTAAGTAAGGGTTTTAGGGTTTACAAGAATAACAGTTATTCCCTCGGATAAGATCTATCACCAACCTATATGGTAGATCTTTACAGGTCATGATGTTTTTCTAAACTATAGTATTATCCTTTTTTTTTTATTTCAACTTCTATTTTCTAGAGTTAGAGAAGTAAGATTGATTGAGGTTCTGACCTTATTGATGCTAAAAGAGATATTGTTATATCACTTATATCTACTAGATTGAGGAAAGTCTCTATATATTCCTTAAATAATAAATCCTAGAATGAAGATCATAATAGGTTTTTCCTTATGGATGTAAAGTTTAGGTCAAAGATCATCCTTATATCACTAAGCCTTATAAAAAAAAATAGCTTCTCACCTACAATACCACTTTATAGATGTTTCTTTTCATCATGAATGATGTTTTTTTTTTGCATTTGGCCTAACACTCTTCTAAAGCCATACAAATATAGCTTGCAATAAAATAGTATAGAGCTGTTATCCTAACATCTACCAAAGCTATTTTCATTTTTAAGTATGATTTGGTATGATTTTTTTTAGAGCATGTAAGGTTTATACATACCTAATACAATATAAAAGTTGTTTTTTAAAGATAAAAAGTTTGATGTTTTCTTTTTTTTTAATAAACACATTAAATTCAAGTACATTCATTATCAAATCTTTGAAAGAATTGGTATCAATCAATATAAAAGGCATAAAATTCATTTTCAATTAGGTAAACTCCATTTTTTATAGCCAAATCATATAAAAGCATTGTTGGACTTTGACTATGATAGAAAAATGACAATTACCATGTCTTTGTTGGGTTTGAAATAGAGTTTAGATAGTTGGATTACATCAATAATATTTGAGCGTCTTGATTTGTTATCAAAATGGTGTTGCTTCTTATTAACCATTTGAGATATTCAATGATATTACTATTGGGCTATTAAATAATTATTTTCTTCAGGTATTAGATTTAAGTAACCATCATAAAGGAATTTTTTTCTTTCTTGATGTCTAGAGTGAAATATTAGTCTTCTTCATGTTTAGGTACCTTTTTATAGAATTGTCCTAAAAGTTCCCTTAAATATTCTTGTAAATATTGATGATAGACTACTTGACTTGGGTAATTAGTTTACAAAGTTTTGATAATGAAAAATGATGATAAGTTTTGTTGGAATAAAGCTACAAGGTTCCATTTTTATCTTAAAGATATAAAAGAGTGTTTAGGATTCTTGGTTGATTCTATAAAATATAAAATAAAATTATAAGCATGTAAATAGAGGTTAGGGGTTTTTCAAGTGAAAAATAAATAATTGAAAGTAGTTTAGAAACTTAAACATGGCCCCTAAAAGCTATACCACTTTCATCTTTAAACTGAATTGATTGGATGGAATTTTTTATTTGTCAAACATGTTTTAAAAATGGTTGATGATTTTTAATGAACAATGACATTTTCCACATCAAAATTTATTAATTCGATTAATGTATTTCAAGTTTAGATTTTACAGGGAAATATTCTTTTATTTGAAAAATAAAAAAATATAAGGGAAATTACTTATACTAAAAATAAACATCCATATATCAAACATATAATAACAATGATTGTTTATAACAAACAAAAGAAGAGAGCTACAATTGATCAAGTATAGTAAGATTGACCATATTAGAAGAGTTTTGATTAGACATGAGATTTGAGGAATTAGTCAATCAAGAGATTAAGATCCATAGTCAGCTAAGAAAAAATGATCAACCATAAAAGTTTAAAGGTGCACAAGAACTAAAAAGCCTAGTACTATTTAGTGTAAGAGTCATCAATAGAACAAACAACTAGTAAGAATCCATAACATTAGTTTATGATTCAAATGGTATCAATAGATACGGATTTTAGATTGCATTAGAATCCAATAAAGTCTCTTTACTTGATACATTTATATAAATTAGGATTTACAGGTTTAAACAAGATTTAAACTTTGTATCAATATATAAAAGGTCACATAGTCACTTTGAACAATAACTAGAACCATATATACAATTTTAATATATATATATATTATTCTTTCCTCTAAAGGGTTTTTATTATTTTTTTTTTCAGGTTTCCTTTATTTTCCTACACATAGATTTATTCAAATTATTTATCTTCTTAATTTTAAACATGTTATTTTCCTTATGTCGTGTTGTTACGAAGGAAATTACCTTTTTTAAAGCTTTGAACTCTTAGATCCCTATATTTTTCTTGATTTTATGAGGTTTTTAGATGTCTCTTATTAGGATTAAGTTCCTATTGTATAGTTTCGCCTCATTAGAATATAGAAGTGATAAACTAATGTCATAACTCAATTCTAGGTTATTCCCCAAAAATCAAATTTTTTTCAAAATAAAAATGAAAAAATAAAATAAAGGCTAGCAACGTGAAGAAAGTAGGCCGGGAAATCAAGCTGTAATTTTGGAGAAAATTCAAGGCCTAATTGTACCCCATTATACCAAAAAATGGAGAAAAAAATGCAAATTCAAGGTCAAATTAAATGATTTTGTATAAAAATTAAGTCCAATGACATAATTAAATTTTTTATAGGCCAATTTGATTTAATTATGGGCCAAATTGAATTTTAATTATGTTTAAGAATTAATTTTGGTCCAATTGAAGGATTTAATTAAGTGCAAGGACTTAATTATACTTTAAATGGGTCAAATTAATTTTATTTAGGGCTTAATTGGTGAAAATTTTAGTTTGGGAGCCTAATTTGGGTTTAATTGAGAAGATTGAAATTTTAAGAAACCAAATTTAGTTTTTACCAAGTTATTTGATTGAAATCAGGGGCAAAATTGCAAGACAATTGAAGTTTTGGGGTGAATTAGGGGCTAAATTGAAGAAATCCTAGACCAAGGACTATATTACAAAAGGCACGTAAATTCAGGGCTCAAACAGTAATTCATCAGGGGCTTAATTGCAAAAGTTTAAGGTCAATTAGGGGTTCAATTGAAAGCAATTGAAAGAGGAAGGACTGAAATGAACTTTGGCCAAAAACAGAATACTAGTACTGTTCATCTTCTTCTTTAATTCTCTGAAATAGCTGGTCCAGTTACCTACTTTACAGTTGCATTTAATGTACCTAACGTCCATCAAATTTGCCAAAAACTTGCACGAAACTGATCACCGGACATCCCTCTACATCCGGGTATGGTCGTCACCAGCTTACTGGTAAATAAACGGACATGGCACCACCCTAAAGAGGCCAACTTAGGCAACCTGCAGCTGCAGATTTGACAAATTGACAATGCATCATGCCTACTTTGAGCCAACGGTTGGGATCCTTCTCAACTGAATCAAGGGCTAAAAGTTTTCCCCAATGTAGATAAGATTTCCCTCTTCCACCGCCTATAAATAATGGTGGATTTGATGGCCTGAGAGAGAAGAAAATTAGGTCCAAAGGAAGCCAAAAAACCAGCCTTCCTCCCTCTCCCCGCTGCAAATTTTCTTCTTCTGTTTCTTCTTATTTCTTCCTTTGCCACAGGAAACCAGCATCGTCACCATTTCTTCCTCCAACTCCGCCTTGAGCAACCAGCACCACCAAGCTTTGCCAAGACCACCGACTAGCCATCACTGCGTCTATAATAAGCCACCGTGAACGTCTTTCTCTCCTCTACAAGACGTTCCTTCTTCCTTCTCTCTCCACCGTGTCTTCAGCCCCTGAAGACCCCGCAAACACCTTTCTCCTCCACCAACAAACAACAGTGCAGCCTCCATGCGAACCCAAATCCACACCAGTGGAAGAATAGCCACCGCGACCGCCTGTCCTTCTCCTCTTGCAGATTTTCTTCTCCTTCTTTCATCCTACTCTGCCACTAGCTACCAGCTCTACCGCTGCAACCATTGACAGCACACCGTCATCCTCGGCCAGACCACCACCGCGCTAGGTTGTCGGCCCTCTCTCCCCTTCCCCTTTTTCTTTTTCTTCATCGTCTCTGTTCACTGAGTGAACAATGGACGTGAATTATAATTTACGCCCACTGTTCATGCATGAACAGTGGGCGTGAATTATAATTCACGTCTACTGTTCATGTAGTGGACTATATCTATTTAAAAAAAATCAAATTTTTTTTAAAAAAATCATTTCAAAAAATTATGGTTTTCTCAAATATTTTTCTACCAATTTTTCATTATATCGGGTTGTATATTTACACTGTAAAATACAACTCCAGTATTAAAATACCCGGTTTTCTCCAAAATATTTTAAAAAAATTCAAAACATTTTCAAAAAAAAAATATATTTTGTTGCATACGGTCAAATCCTAAAATTTTTCCAAGCATATTTTTCATAAAAAAAACAAAAATTGCATCTTTTTCATTTTTTTTAATTAAAATAATCCAAAAATAGATATCATAACCAGTTTATGATCATCCATTAGGATTTGGCCAAAATATCAAAAATATTTTTCCAATATTTTTTTTTAGGATCCAGATGTAGACTTTAATATTTTTGGGGTGTAAAATTACATGATAAAGTACACCCTCAAGTATTAAAGAAACAATGTGTAAAAATGTGATGCTAAAATTCAAAGTTTAGAATGGTTAGGATTTAACCCGATAAGGTAGAAACTCTCTCTTGAAGAGAGATCTGCCTTGAGCCTTAGAAAATACCAACGAATAGAAACCCGACTTAGAAAAAACAATCAAACAACAATGCAGCTTACCTTAGGTAGGGTGTACTGGGGGTGATGCATCTTCTCCTTGCACAACCAGTCCCTTACCTAAACTCTCGCAGACCATATATTCCTAGTGATGATAATACTAGGTGGCGACTCCTAAATATTAATCATAATTTTATGATTAAATCCAAAAACTCTTCTCAACACACAACACCTCACAACAGGAGGCACGACAGAAAGCCTCCGTCGTCACCAGACGACATCGCACCGGCGCTCGCGCATCCCGCGACAACTGATATCATATTTATCAAAAGAATATTTGAGTGATCAACAACCCTACAAAGTCCTTTATAAACATCAATCATGACTAATAATGTTTTTTTTGTCCTAAATATCTTAGAAAAATTCTAGTTTTATATCTCTTACACAATTCATCTTCTAAGGAAACATAATTGGATGCTTTTAGTAAATAACCTTTAAAATTTTTATGAAGGATCCTACACATAAGATTTGATTTCTTCTCCTTAATCATTTTATGGATCAATGCCACTTGATTTATTGAGACATTCTACTTGTTACTTGGTAAAAAAGTTTTACAATAGTTTTATCTTACTATTTTGTGCTTTTCTTACCATATAATATGAACCTTTTCTTATCATCATTACATCCTTACTGAATATTATCTATGTTGGTCAATTAATAATTCTCATATAAATGATGTCATGATGATCGATGACCATTTTATATCTTGATTCATATTAAGCCAAGTTAATGATTTATATACTATTTTCTCTTACAAAAAAATAATTAAATTAGAAAATCTATTAATAAGATGTTTGTTCACCGTATAATATAAAGTTAGCGTAAGATATTCACACTTGTACTTACTAGCCAACTTTTTTATAATAAGTAATGAATCTCTTGCTACTCTAGCTGATTAAGCTTTTAAATCTATAAGTATCTTTAAAATTATGATTAAGACCTCATATACAGCTTGATTATTAGTACAAGAAAAATCAAGCTAAAATAATAAAACCATTTTATGACCTTCTAGAGAAATTATTAACACCTATGCACAAGCTTTATTTTTTGTTTTTAATCCATCAAACCATAACATCTATGAAACAAGTCTTGCGATAACAACGTTCATATCTTATTCTAGTTCATGGTCGATATCAAAGCAATGGTGATCAACTAATAAATTAGTCAAAGTTTGACTTTTACTATTCTTCATGGAATACAATGTAAATCAAGTTCAAACAATGTTAATATCTAATTACCAATTTGATCGTGAGAGAAAGGTTTGGATAATATGTATTTTATCAAATTTATTTTATAGTATAGATAGTTCAACTATTAGTATGCACCAATATAACTTTACACCAATAAAACATAAGGATAAACAAAGTTTTTCTATTAAAATATTTCATTCTTTAATCTCTATAAAGACATCATCGAGATAATTGATAGCTTGTTCACAGCCAATTTCATTTTTCTATGCAAGCATTTTTCTATTCAACCCTTGTACAGCTAAAATATATAGCCTCAAAGGCTTTGGTATGGTCAATGCTAAAGGTTTAGTTAGATAAGTTTTTATTTCTTGAAATGCAATTTGATATTAATCCATTGAAACTTATATATGTTATTCCATCTTGGTAGTTTAGTAAATGACATAATCTTTCTTAAAGAGTTTGATATAAACCTTTTTAGAAAATTAATTTTGCCTACAAAGCTATACAATTTCTTTTTTATTTATGGAGGTCAAGCTTTCATAATCCCCTTTACTTTGTTTTTGTCTACCTCTATTCATGCATGCAAAAGGCATATTTTAATGAATTTATCTTGAGATTATGCGTTCACATTCATTCAAGGATATAATATAGCTTGTCTAAATAAATAGATTTTTATTTTTATTTCATCATAATATCATTAATATAAACCTCTATGTTATGATTAATTATGTTATGAAAAATCAAAATCATAGCTTTTTATAAGTCACACTAATATTATTAAGGATAAATAACATCATTATCTACTCATACATTTTTAATGAGCTAGGACATCTAAAAGCGGTCTTTGAAATAACTTTTCATTGATGAAAATTTGATTATAACCTGAATAACCATTCATAAAGCTAAGGATGTCATTCCTTGCTATTGAATGATTGATATATTAGTCATTGACATTGGATATTTATCATTTGATGTTGTAAAATTAAGATTTATGAAATCTAAACAAACTCTTAGTTTTCCATTCTTTTTTAGTATTAGCATAATGTTAGAAATCTATTCAGCATATCTAGTTGGTTTAATGAATCCATCCTCTAACATTCATTTTATTTCCTTTTTTACATGATCAATCACAAATAAAGTCATTCTAGGTTGCTTTATATCTTAAACCTAAGCTTGATTGATAATGGATTTTTTTATCAAACTTATGTCTAGCCCAAAAATCTCATCATAATCCCAAGCAAAACAATCCTTATAAGTACGGAGTAACGATACCATATTATTATAATAATCTTTGAATAAACTCCCATGTATATATAGGTTATTTTAGGCTCATCTTTAGTTTATAAGTTAACTTTAATAATAATAAAAAAAACCATGTATTATAACCTTTCCATCATCATATTTGATGGCGTTAGAGTAAGTTTTGTTATTATAAACATGATCAATCAATTATTTTTACTTGATTTTAATTACGTGTGTTTATAGATATAATGGGTTGCGTTTTGACCTATAATTATATCTAACCCAACTTTTAATATTTAAAAAAATATATATACTTGATCTATTCAATTTTTTTAGATCCGAGCATGTTGGATACATCGGGTTGGGCTAAGATTTTCATGCATATTACATATTTCTTTCTCCTGTACTTTTAACCTATGAAAGTTAAGTTTAGAAATCCACACTTCACTTTGATTCATGAGAATGCTATATATTTTTAGTCAAGATTTAGTTTCTAATTGTAATTTTTTTTTATTGAAAGGATAAAACAAAAGATAAATAATATATTGATTAAAAAATCAATGATCAATCGATCAACAATACCCCAATATTAATATGACACACAAATACACATATATCTTGTCATTTAATGTATATATTACTTTTTTTTAGTTTTTTTATTGAATAATAAATAGTATTCTAGTAATGAATACTTGATGAATATCTAATTTTTTTTTATTGTGACGTTTAGTTACTGTCTTACAATAAAATAAATAAAATAAAAAACAAAGACAAAAATATATGTAATTTTCATTTTTTTTTATTTAGAAAAAATAATCAAACAATTACTAAAATATGATACAAATATAATAGGAACCTCAATGCCTTAAACTAATAATATTGATTGGGTGTTTGATATTGTAGGATAAAATACTTTTTAAAAGTGTTTTTTACTTAAAATTATATCAAAATATTTTTTTAATTTTAATTTCAACACATTAAAACTATTAAAAAAACACTAAAAATAATATTAATTTAATATTTTTTCAAATAAAATATTCTTTAAAATACACTTAAAAATATAAACAACCGCACCCAAACTATAATAAATAATAATAGCAACTTGTTTTCCTCTT
>Ga0325410_1007265_pt1 | contig 12113 bp, 11 predicted proteins | sample PopdelMetagenome_16_FD_206182 | JGI IMG/M metagenome (GOLD analysis project Ga0325410, IMG submission 206182) | Populus deltoides microbial communities from Bellville, Georgia, United States - Xylem-PdIQD-R3 | ecosystem: Host-associated > Plants > Phyllosphere > Stem > Wood/Secondary xylem... | reverse complement strand
ACTTTAAACATAACCAATATGTTGCTCATAGAAAAGATGACCAAGATAAATGAGCAAATGGATGAAGCTGCTGCACATGCTTAGATTATTAGGATCAATACGCGAAATGTGGGAGGGGACATCATTCGCTATCTCCGAAGCCTAGCTGAAACCGATGCCTTTCTAGGGAAGATTGAGAACCATGACTTTGCCTTTTTAGCTTTGGCTAGAGAGTTTGTGGAGGAAAGGGATTAATATATTTTGTATTTCCTTTTTATTTTTAAATGTAATAAACTTATCAAGCATTAATGAAAAGGGCGTTGACCCATCTTCTTATGCAAAATCTATCTCTTGGTGAATATGACTCAAGCAAACGACTTGAAAGGCAGTACTCCTAGCAATGTGACAAGAGAACCTATGTTTATAAGGTGGTGGCTATTATTCGTTCACAAGAAGGCTGCATCCATACCCAATATACAAGTACATTCTTATCACAATCATGCATTTTCTTATACATCTATGCGCGCATCTGCAGACCTAGAAACATAGGTCCCCCTTCTAGAATCCACAACACTTGACTAAGGAAAATGATGAAAGGTCACACCTAGTACCAAAAAGAGCTTGAAGGAATTTGGAATGATGATGCACACCTAATCGGTTTGCTCGAGCAAATGTTTTGAGACAACGTTTTCCCTTTAATGAGATCGTGCATTTTCAAAAGTTCATCTTGATGTTTTTACACATCACTTTCTGTTTTCAAAGTGGATCTTCCAAAACAAACACCTGAACTTTATACTGAGAATGAATGGCCAAACTTTAAAGAATACATAATAGCTGCAGAAGAGGAATAATGGGATAAAAATAGGACAACATGAACAAGATTGGAGACCTGCTAAAGAGGAACTTGAAACCATAAATGTGGGTAATGAAGAAATCAAGAGAGCTAAAGATAGGGATTTTGATCACTCATAAAGAAATAGAAGAGTTGGTTACTTCGAGATTATATAGATGTTTTTGCTCGGTCCTATGAGGATATGTCTAGCTTTGATACGGATATCGTAGTACAAAGGGTACTGCTGGTAGAAGGATGCAAATCGGTTAAGGAAAAGTTGAGAAGAATCCATTCGGATGTCTTGATCAAAGTAAAGGTAGAAATTGAAAAGCAGTGGAACACCGATTTTCTAGAGAATTTGGAATAAGAGTGTGAAGAAGCTTTCAAGAAAATCAAGCAGTACCTCTTGATGAAGATGTGTTTTCAGTTGAGGAAGGAAAATTAGATTGGTGGACTATGTACTTTGATGGTGTTGTAAATGTATGTGGTAATAAAGCTGATGCAATGATAATCTCTCCTAATAAAAAGTAGTATTCGATTTTAGTTAAGTTGCAGTTTGGGTGCAATAACAATATAGGAGTATAAAGCTTGTATTCTTGTTTTAGAGGCGGCATTGGAGTTGAATATTAGAAAGATACAGACTCGATTTTGATTAGTGAAAGGAAAATGGCAAATCAAGGATGAGAAGTTGAGACCTTACCAAGAATAACTGTCTAAATTGGCTAGAGAATGTGAGGAAATAAAGTTCACCCATCTAGGAAGGGAAGGAAACCGTTTTGCTAACACTTTGGTCACGTTAGCTTCTATCGCTAGAATAAACTTTGGGCACAAGGTACAGTCGGTACACATTGATATAAGAAATAACTTAGCTCATTGTTGCTCAGTTGAGAGAGAAATAGATGGAAACCCTTGGTACTATGATATCAAGAATTTCATCCAAAAACCAGATATATCTCATAGGGGCATCCACAATCGATAAGAAGACTTTGAGGAGGTTGGCAAGGGATTTCTGTCTTGATGGGGAAACTTTGTGTAAAAAAAATCATCTAACGAGATTTTTGTTGAGATGTTTAGAGGCAAAAAGTGGTGAAGAAATTTATGAAAAAAATTTGATCTGTTGATATGGTCGACTAGAAAAGATTTACCTAATAAATGCCCAGAACTTTAATGGCAAGATGATAATAGAACTCTACGCTAGATGGAAAATCAAGCATTCCAATTCCTCGCCATATAGGCCAAAATGAATGGTGCGGTAGAAGTTCCTAACAAGAATGTCAAGAAGATTATTCAGAAGATGATATTCACCTCCAAGGATTGGCATGAGATGTTGTCATTGGCCATTCACGCGTATTGCACCGAAGTCCGAACCTCAATAGGAGCCACCCCGTATATGTTGGTATATGGAATGGAGGCGGTGATGCTTTTAAAAGTTGAAATCCCCTCATTAAGAGTATTGATAGACTCAGAGCTAGAAGAGATAGAGCGGGTAAAAGTTAGATATGAATAGTTGAATCTGATCAGTGAAAAGAGGATAGCTGCAATCTGTCATCATCAAAGATGGCCAAACCATATGATAAGAAGGTTTGACCTCGAGGATTCCACAAAGGAGATCTTGTACTGGAGAAAATATAGCCTTTACCATAAGAAGATCAGAGTAAATGGTTGCCAAACAATGAGGGCCTTTACGTGGTAAAGAAAGCATTCTCGGGAGGAGCTTTATTTTTATCTAGAATGGATGGAGAGGATCTAGTTAGACCTGTGAATGCTGACTCTATAAAAAAATACTATGCTTCCCGATCAATAAAGTAAAGTTCGGCCATGAATTTTCTTTGTAAAGAACCTTTTCTTCGTAAAACGCATGATCTCATAGCATTCAAAATCTTTTACTGTTTTTACGCATGACTAAGGAGATGACTCCATCAATTCTCAAATTCGAGGGATCCAAACCAAATTTAAACATGATAGGTATTGCACACCACACTGGGGGCAAGAAGTGCACATAGGGGAATATAGTGAATCAAAACCTAACATTAAAGGGATATCATCATAAAAAAACCTCTGAAGCACCTTTATGAGAAATGATTGCATTGAAAGTTTTCATGAACAAAACCAAATTTGTTTTAGTTTTCCTCTTGAAAATAATTTCTCAAAAATGAAAAAGGCAATTAAAACATCGGCAAAAGTATACTACAAAGCAACGTTCAATGGAGCAAGAAAGGGCCCCATAAGGAACTAGAGATCTCTTCACTTCACCAAACATAAGAAGGATAAGAAATATAGCGCGTGTAGCATATTCTGTTTCAAGAGGACGAGTAGAACAAACAAATGGAAACAAGAGATCAATAAGTCTACAACAGAAAGGGGGACCTATGTTTCCAAAATAGGTAACAAAAAACATGCATGCTATATTGTCATAACACTAACCTGGCAGGAAAAGGCGTGATGAAAGACAAAATAAGTTTCCAAGTTTTTTGGGAACTGCTGAGGTACAAAATCTTAAGTCAACGAAACTATGGAAAATGATAGGAATTGTGAACCGGCATTGCTTCATTCCTCGAGGTAAGATGATTTCTTTTGAAGTTCAAAACGGGCCGGTCACCTGAATTTGAGACCTTTTTTTTAGAAAAGGGTGGAGTTTTCAAAAAAGGGTTTAAGATGGGCAAGTCGCCCGATATTGAGACCATTTCTTAGAAAAGCGTGGAGTTTTCTAAGAATTTTAAGAGAGGCTGGTCACCTGATATTGAAACCGTTTCTTAGAAAAGCATGGAGTTTTCTAAGAATTTTAAGAGGGGCCGGTCACTTATTTTTTAGACTATTTTTTAGAAAAGCGTGGAGTTTTCTAAAAAAGGTTTAAGGTGGGCAAGTCACCCGATATTGAGACCATTCCTTAGAAAAGCGTGGAGTTTTCTAAGAATTTTAGGAGGGGCCTGTCGCCCGATATTGAGACTATTTCTTAGAAAAGCGTGGAGTTTTCTAAGAATTTTAAGAGGGGCCGGTCACCTGATATTGAAACTGTTTCTTAGAAAAGCGTGGAGTTTTCTAAGAATTTTAAGAGGGGTCGTTCACTTGTTTTTGAGACCATTTTTTAGAAAAGTGTGGAGTTTTCTAAAAAAGGTTTAAGGTGGGCAGGTCACCCGATATTGAGACCATTCCTTAGAAAAGCGTGGAGTTTTCTAAGAATTTTAGGAGGGGCCTATCACCCGATGTTGAGACCATTTCTTAGGAAAGCGTGGAGTTTTCAAAGAATTTTAAGAGGGGCCGGTCACCTGATGTTGAGACCATTTCTTAGAAAAGCGTGGAGTTTTCTAAGAATTTTAAGAGGGGCCTGTCACCCGATATTGAGACCATTTCTTAGAAAAGCGTGGAGTTTTCTAAGAATTTTAGGAGGGGGTCGGTCACCTGATACTAAAACCGTTTCTTAGAAAAGCGTGGAGTTTTCTAAGAATTTTAAGAGGGGGCCGGTCACCTGATTTTGAGATCATTTTTTTTAGAAAAGCGTGGAGTTTTCTAAAAAAGGGTTTAAGATAGGCAGGTCGCCCGATATTGAGATCATTTCTTAGAAAAGCGTGGAGTTTTCTAAGAATTTTAGGAGGGGCCTGTCACCCGATATGACCATTTCTTAGGAAAGCGTGAAGTTTTCTAAGAATTTTAAGAGGGGCCGATCACGTGATATTGAAACCGTTTCTTAGAAAAGCATGGAGTTTTCTAAGAATTTTAAGATGGGCCGGTCACTCGATATTGAGACCATTTCTTAGAAAAGCGTAGAGTTTTCTAAGAATTTTAATTTGGGTAGGTCAACCATCATAATGAGACCACACGCGTATTTTTGTATTGGTTGTGGTTAAAGGAGATCGCTAAATGGGATCTCAGATTAACCCAACCACACACCGATTTAGCTTTGGTTAAAGGGAATTGCCAGATGGGATTTCAGGTTAACCGAGTTACACACCGACTTTACTTCGGATTAAAGGAGATCGCCAGATGGGATCTTAGGTTAACCCACTCAAAAGGGTAGGTCGCCCGTGAAAATAGACCAGCGTGAGTATGTGGGCAGGTCGCCCCTGAAAATAGACCAGGTTAGAGTTTGCGTGGGCAGGTCGCCCGTGAAAATAAACCGATTTTCTTTAAAAAAATATATCAGGTCACCGACGATAACGAGACCATGTTCTTTTAAAAAAGTGAAGTCCTTGGATGAGTGGATCACTCAGCAAGCAAGGAATACTTTTTTTTCTTTACAAGCTTACTATGCAAAACATTGAAGGGTTTTGCTTCGTAAGCATTGTAAAGAGGGGGCATCTATTGCTACCTAATTTTTGACCCATGTTTTTATAAATTTTCAAAAATAAAAATAAAAATAAAAATAAAAAAATAAGGGTTTACATGTGGCGATAACATAGAACATCAGGGCTAATATTAAGGAGGCAATATGTCAAGGAGATAATTATTGAATCAAATATAATTATTGCAATATAAAATACCATAGATATATGATTTGATTCGTGTTGGTTATGGAAAATAATCATACCATAGATATATGATTTGATTTTTGCTAGTTATGGAAAATAATCACTGCAATATAAAATACCATATATATAGGATTTGTTAGTGCTGGTTATAGAAGACAATCTCTGCAATAATTATTGTGATATTTCCTTAAATAGCACGTGTAGAGATTTTCTATATAAGTGAACATTCAGCTATATTTAAAAGGGGAGAGGGGAATTTACAAAAAGGAGAGCACAGAACCCTAAACCCATCCTTTTTTGATCCAGCCGGCTGCACACCCTCCTTTTTAAAAAAAAAGAGCCACCGCCCAAGGAAGCTCTTCCTTCCCCTCAGCCGACCAAAAAGACCTACCCTCTGCACATAAGCCTCCCATCTCCTTTGTTTCCCGGATCTCTATTTTCATTTCCACAAGATAGCCCCTCAGCTGCTCCCGTCTCCCTTCAACATTTCCCTCTCTCAGCCGGTCAAACAAACCCACAGCCCCTCACCTGCCTCTCTTCCCCCGATCTTTTCTTTCGGCTCCTCCTCCTAGCAGCGATGTCCCCTCTAACCCGACAGACCCGGCAACCCATCTTCTCCTGAGCCGCCACAGCCCCTCAGCCACGACCCCCCTCTCCCCCTCACAGGTGCCGACCCATTCGGCCTTCACAGAAACCAGCGGAGCTCCCCCCCATTTCAACAGATCTTCTTCTCCTTCGGTCTCCTTCACAGCAACCGGCCAGCAACAAACCTGGCTCATCGCCTCCCACGGCGGCCAAAACATGGCAGACCACACAGAACTCGTCGACCGAACAGCCACCCCCATCTCAAGAGTCGCTTCACCGGCCCCATACCTACCCCAACCGCCCGATCTGACATTGGCAGAAAGTGACGTTGAGCCAGATCCCACTGTTTCAGGTTCTTACGGCGGTGCGTGAACCGACGCGCCGCCAGTGGCAGTGGCGCGTGGAGGAGACGCGCCGCCACTGTTTTGTGGTCCAGAAACCTTCCCAGCAGTTTCCTCTACTATGTAATTGTTTATTTGTGTGATGTATTTGTTTGTTTTATTTTAAATTTGTGTTATTTGTAATTACATATGGATATGGTTGTATAAAAAAAAAATAAAAAGTGATGTGTGTGTTGTGTGTGTTTGTTTTTTTATGTATGTTATTGAATTATAAAATAAAAAAGATAAAAAAATGAATTTAACGTTTTAATTTGTATATGATCAAGTATCGAAAGGACAAATAAAATTATGTTTGTATTTCTCGTGAAAATGTAAGAACATGTTTCTACATATTTTATTGGGATTTAATAACTGATTTATTAAAGCCTTAAGAATTTGACTAATATATGGTTTTTTTACTTTAATTGTGATTAAATGTAATGTTTGTGTTTTTGATAAAGAAAAATATAAAAAAATGTTTTTGTGTGTTGCATACGGCCAATACCCTAACATGTTTTGAACGCTCTTTTATGTACAAAAAATATTGGAAGTTTTAAAAATGTGTTTTCGCATGGATTTCTTAAACACCAAAAAATTGTTTTCTTGCATATCTGGATTTTACAACATGTTTGTAAAACTCCAAAGGGTATTGGCCAATATTCCAAAAAATATAAAAATCTTATTTTGGGGGGAATTCATCTATTATTCACCGCTAATGTTTGGATAAAGAAACCCTTAAAGGACGAATATCCAAAATATTATTGGGAGTAATAAATCCGCACACATCCTTGAAAGAAGTCTTGATTATAATCGAAGACATTTCAATTTTTTTTCCATGATTTACGAGCTATGAGAGTTAAAACACTAAGACAAAAAAATAGGTTTTTAAAGCACCCTAGATTTCTAAATTTTTGTCCCTCCTCCTTGTGATTTACGAGTTGCAAACCCTTGAAAAACTAAGGGGAAAATGAGCTTTTAAAGCACATGGAACTTCCTTGAGTTTCTATCCTAATAAATTTAGTTTGAATCAAAACCTAGAAAAACTGATGGGATTAGAAAACACCAACACTATAGCAATTATAAAGCAAACCAAACGCCAAGCAACTTACCTTAGGTAGGGCATACTAGGGGTGCTAATACCTTCCCTTTACGCAACCAGTCCCTTACGTTAGAATCTCTGAAAGACCAGTTAGGGTTCCTAGTGACCATAATACTAGGTGGCGACTCCTTTACACAAAAAGACCCCGGAAATCAACCGATGGTCGCCGCGACGCCGCGCTCCGCTCGCGAGGATGCGACATATTTTTTAATATTCATAATAATTTTTTTTCAAATTTATTAATTATTTAATTAATAATATTAATTATAATAAAAATAATAATATTTATAACATAAATTATAATATTTTTAATATTCATAGTATTAATTATAATAAAAATAATAATATTTATAACATAAATAATTATATTAAGAATTCCAAAAATGATTATAACACAAATAATAATATTTTTGATATGTACACTTTGAATTATAAGAGAAATAATAACATTTATAATACACATTATTATATTAAGAAAATTGAAGAATATTTATAACACAAATTATTTGGGTCCTCTCAGGACCCAAGTGAATTGGATTCTCAGGCAGGACCCATTAGACTTGGGTCCTGCACAGGACCCATTGCCATTTGATCCTGCATTGGACCACTTGCATTGCGTCTAGCTCATGACCCAAGCGAATTGGGTACTAACAACGGTCCATTACCATTGGGTTCTGACGCGAGTGCACAGGCAGGACAGCCCAAGCGCTAGGTCTCGCCACGTGGCACGCGGGTCTGGTTGTGCGCCCTTGGCAAGCCAACCCCAGCACTACGTGGCGCTCGGGTCATCCCAGCGCAAGGGCAAGCAGCCTAGGCACAAGGTGTCCCCACGTGAGGGCGCAGGCTGGCTCCCACCAAGGGCAAGCCAGCACTATGTGGGGCTCAGGTCTGACCTAACGCAAAGGTAGGCAGCCTAGGCACCAGGTGTCCTCACTTCAAGGTGCAGGCCTGGCTCACGCCAGGGTAGGGCAAGCCAGCCCCAGGGCCACATGGCGCTCGAGTTTAACCTAATGCAAGGGCAAGGCAACCCAACCGCCATAAATATTATTTTTATTATAATTAAAGGTATTAATATTAAGAATAGTATTATTTGTGTTATAAATATTAATATTTCTACAATAGTTCAAATTATGAATATTAAAAATATTATTATTTAAGGTATAAATATTATTATTTGTGGCACAAATATTTTTATTTTTATTATAATTGAAAGTGTTAATATTTATTTTTATTGTAGTTCAAAGTTTAATATAAAAAATATTATTATTTGTGGTACAAAGATTATTATTTTTATTATCATTGAAAGTATCACTACTAAAAATAGTATTATTTATGGTATAAATATTATTATTTGCGGTATAAATATTTTTCTTATTTTTATAATTGAAAGTATTAATATTAAAAATAGTATTATTTATGTTCTGAATATTATGATTTTTATTATAATTTAAAGTATTACTATCAACAATACTATTATTTGGGGTATAAATATTATCATTTTTATTACAATTGAACAAATAATATTTAGAACACAAATTATAATATGTTTGATATTAATACTTTCAACCATAATAAAAATAATAATATTTATAAAGGAAATAATTATATTTAGAAACTCAAGACCCAATAGCCCTAAGTCCTGATAAAGAACCCATGAAAATTGAGTCCTGACGCAAGACCCATTAGCCCTGGGAGCAAGGCAAGCCAACTCCAGCGCCACGTGGCACCCGGGTCTAACCCAGTGCAAAGACAGGCAACCCAAGCGCTAGAAGCCCCTACATGGGGGCGCGGGCTTGGCTACACCCATGGTAAGGGAAGCCAGCCCCAGCGCCACATGGCGCTCGGGTCTGCCCTACGCAAGGGCAAACAGCTTAAACGCCAAGAGATACCAATTCTATACCATATTTTCTAACTAGTTAATTTCTCCAAAACAGGTCATGATATCACTAAAGGCCCACAACAGGCCTACAACAGAAACCAGAATCTCCAAAAACCCCCCAAATCCTTCAAAACTCTTTTTTTCATCAATTTCTTCAAAACAAATAAAATCATGGATTGATATGGTTACTAAAGATGAAGAAACAAATCATTCTCAGGTATAAACTTAGGTAAATTCCCTTTCTAATTCTCAAGAACTATTTCTGGCTTTATAAACTATAAGCCAAGATCCTTTAATAGCAGCTTTAAAGATTTTTCCTTCAAGATGAAATTTTAAATCATGAGATTTTACAAAACCCCGGCCTTATTTTATGGTAATCCTTGAAATGATAAGTTCAACCATATTTAAACACTTCAAGCTTTAACAAAATTATCCTGAACTCGCTTATTCTACATGTATTATCCAAAAAAATCCATCACTTTTCTTATTGGAATCAAGCTCTTTACAAATAAATTTCTTTTCCAGTCAGTTTCAAAGCCAAACTACATAACCATTGCCACTCTTATACCTATTGGGATTACTAATATGCATGGTTTAATACTTTCCTTCTCCAAAACTTCAAGGGTAGTCATTCTTGGCTATTCTACTTCAACAACTCTATAAACACTTCAAACTTACCAAGATAGTGTTGTTAGTGGTGGGAGTATTTTGATCATTTATATGACCTTCTTCAACCTCATCCAATGGTTAAAGATAGTTACACCTTTTTTAAACAAAATTGTAAATCCACATAAAGTGAAAAAAGATTTCAACCACTTCTCAATTTTTGTTCAAAATTCTTTGTTTCATGGGTATTTTTATGATACTTTGATTACAATACTCAACAAGGATTCTCTATTCTCATAAGAAAATTCAAAGTCAAATAGTGAGACTCATTTGCAGTAGAATCGAAGAGCTCAAACCTGCAGTCTTACAATGGTTAAAATAAAATCAAAAAGCCGAGATTAATGACTAAAATCCTCAAACTAAGTTCTTAGCCAAAAAATCTCATGCTTCAGCCCTTATTGCTGTAGCAAAATCCAAAGATGATTATTTTGAAATCATTAAGTATTTGACTCCAAATAAAATGATTATGTTTCCTCAATCCATAATCGGCTTAAAAATAAAAATAAAGATGATTGTTTTGACATTTTCCCTCCTATACAAAAACCCTAAGCATTTTTGCTTATGTATATGTGTGTGTAAAAAAAAAAGAGGAGTTTTTAGAAGCAAAAAATATTTATGGCTCATTTTTAGTTTTGTTCTCTTTTTATCATGCCTATCTTCGTAGGCCTTTATGGCATGTCCATCTAGGTCCATCTTCTCCCGGCCTTTTATACTCCTAATCCAAATATTTTTGTGATAACAAGAAGACAAGTTTTCTTTCATTTGCAAATACAATTTAAGTGATGGAAGACGAGGCAGACAACTACATTAAACAACCTTTTGTAAACGAGTACACTCACACAGAACTTTCTTATCCTATACAAAGAGCATGTTCCTCGTTTTCATTCGTATTCATGGAATGAAAAACAAATGTCATACGTACCTTCCTTCATCGCAAGATGATATTTTCTTGGATCCTAACAGGCCTAAAAGCATTTTATATCACCCCAGGTTTATATTTGAGGCATGCTATATAGCTTTCCATAGTTCCAATGCGTATGTTTTAGAATGTAACGCCAAAAACAAATTAAAAACATGATAAAATTAATTTCAATTAAGTTAATAGTTTACCCCCATTAATTCAAATTATAAAATACCATGCTTGGAATCCATTCGTAAACGATCGATAACCTAATAAATGTTATACTATATTTTAAATTCAAGGCTATATAGAATACCATTTCCAACGTTCCTGCCACAGAATTCTATGTATGTATTTACGTATTATTTTCTTCGGAGATCATATTTACAAAAGCCAGTGATTTGTATAATGCCTATTCGAGAGAAACTTATGGTGATATGGGACTAGGAACAATGTCTTTGCTCAAAGAACTTCTTCATGACGAATAATCATGAGAGAAAACATCTTTTACCAACTAGATGCAGCTACAAATTTACTAACGTCCAAAGAATCTAATGCATGCATTTTATGGGGCCCTATCTTGTTAGTTTGGAAGTATGATTAAGTTGATGTAATTCATACTAGCTTTAATGGCTGCCCTGAACTTTGCTGTTGCCCATCGAGATGCCATTTCTTCATTAATATAGAAACAGTTAGCAAATTAATGGTTTACCTAAAGAGTTATTGGACCTCTTGATATCTATGAAGAGATTACAATTTGAATTCTTTGAGTTGTATACATGGAAAGGAATGAAAGGGAAACAACTGTCTTTGACAACCCTGGTTAATTAATTAGCATTCCTCATCATCTTCCTCATGATCAATTTATAATTTCGAGACTTGATTGTTGCTAAAAACTATATATTTGCAGTAGTCGCCATCGTTATGGATTTCACTAGCTAGTTAGTATGGGTGTGTGTTCATAAGGCGCTGGGTTGATGTGTTGGCGGTTGTATCATATATGTTGACAGGTCCATTGGATCCCAAGAAAGAAAGAAAAACAAAGGCAACCACGGTTTTCGCTCAAGAATAGAAAAATAATTTTTATTTTAATTAATTCATAATAATCCATAAAACAATCCCCATTAATTAGTATACGGACACGAGAAATCTTTTCAAGTTCCACAGTGCAAAACAATATCTTAAAAACCCTTGCTTGCAGACTACACAACAAAGTTACATTTACATTTATATTTTAATTACATAGTATTTAATTTCATATGTGGTGACGACACTTTCTCAGTCCATTATAAGAACTTTAATTTTTTTTTTTTTTTGGTTACATAC
>Ga0325410_1007263_pt1 | contig 12114 bp, 10 predicted proteins | sample PopdelMetagenome_16_FD_206182 | JGI IMG/M metagenome (GOLD analysis project Ga0325410, IMG submission 206182) | Populus deltoides microbial communities from Bellville, Georgia, United States - Xylem-PdIQD-R3 | ecosystem: Host-associated > Plants > Phyllosphere > Stem > Wood/Secondary xylem... | reverse complement strand
AACCAAAAAATTGCGTAGCACAGAATTGGGCTGAACTTAGCTGATACGAGAACTTAGCCCATAATAGTCAAGCTAGTCCAAAAACTTCGGCCATCAATAAATTAACATATTAAAAAAAAAAAAAAAAGAGGCTACGCCCGTCTTTAACTATAGAACAAGACATGTTGTACTATCAAATGAAGCAATATAATAACTATTTTTTAAAAAAAAAATCAATGAAGTTTTTATTAAAAGTAATACGGTTTTTTTATAAGGTACATAAATTATTGTTAGATTTTTCTCGGTAAATAAAATGATTAAATTACTTTTAAAAAAATATTTATTAAACTAGCATTTAGAAACTTGTTTTTTTTTTATTTTTTTAATCACAATTAAATAATTGAATTACCCTAAAAGAAAAAAAATATTAAACTGACATGACTTGGTGCCGTGATTCTTTCCAGGATCCTGTATTTGTTGGCTTCCCACCGTCCTGCAAGGCCATCAGGACGCATTTCTTCTAGGACAATGAAAATGAATATGGCAAAATCTTATCCCTTGGAATCTGGAAATGGTGTTTTGGATATGCTGTTGGTGGCTGTGGCTGGCTGAAATAAAAATCTATCTACACCAACCACGTTTTTTTTATGCGGCTTCCACTCCAAATTGAATTTGTGAAAAACAATTATTCATTGTTTTTCATGTGTTTTCTCTTCTTTTTTATCATCGATACTTTCCCATTACTTTCCCATTCCAGTCCAATTGATGTCCCAACGGTCCCAATTGTTGTCCCAACGGTCCCAACAGTCCCAATTACTATCCCGACAGTCCTCTACCCTTCCAAAATTTTTCTTTTACGGTTGCATATCATTTTTACTTGATAGGTCCCAGCACAGATAATAAATTGTTAAGATAAATAATGCATTGTTTTCTCTTCTAGTAAGAACATATTGTTGTTCTGAAATAATAATTGATTGCATTGATAACAACTGTGGCTGCTTAAATAGCAAGACCACGTACAATAGAAACTGAATATAACTGTATGAAAGAAAAGTAACGAAAATAATGCAAGTATTGCCATCACACTTGCACATAAACGCTTCCCACGTATACCATGTTCAACTGTCAGCAACGTGCATGCAGCATGCATGCACGATCTCTACACTTGCCATCTACGTGCATTACGTGCATGCATGCTACATGCACAATCATGTACGTGCTATAGACATCCCCGAATACTTGGGATTTGGCTTAAGGCCTCTCTCTGAATGTCGTGGCCTATTATTACCATTGATCTAAACTCCTATTTTCTACCTTCCCCAGACTGTTCCCCTCTCTCTTCTCTTGCTGATAACAACCCGTTTCAAAATTTTGCAAAAACAACCACGTACAGGACGACACCAGTTCGAGAGCAACCTTTTTCCCCACTATCCCTTCTTCTTTCCAAACGAAGATCATCACCCAAACCTTCACCGATCTGTCCCTCCATTGTTACCATTGCATAAAAACCCAACAGATTCGTGCTGGGAAAGTTCATACGAGCGAGACTCATAAGTACCTGTCTTATCTTCGTTAATTTTGTTTGAAATTTAGCTCAAAATCTCATTTTTGTTCTGGGTCTCCATTGTTTCGGTTTGTAGAAAAACGTTGCAGAATCGTGCTGGGAAAATACCTAATTTTTTTAAAATAAACCTCACAAAAAGTATTTTTTATTAAACTATTTTTTTAACTACAACCACAAAAACAATCACAATGCCAAACACGCTCACGCTTGGGAGAAGAAACTATATAAGGAAGTGAGGGTATGGGGCAATGATGTTGTGGGTTTCTTCTTTGGCTGCCATGATTTTATATTTCTATTGGCTCTTAGCTTATATGAATTTTAATTAAATTATTTCTTATTTATATTTACTTAGAAAATTATATAATAATTTATTATTGTTTCTTTTTTACTTATATTTTTTATTTCAAAAAACAATTTATGTCTTCATAAATTCATTTAGTTTTTTTTTAATATTTAACTTAAATCGTATCCATAATAACAGTTTTAATTAAATAATTCTACTCACAATAATTCATTACTAAACATTTTGATACAATTAATTTCATAGCACACGAAGTACAATAAATACACGTGGGTCAAACGAATTCTCACTGTGATAATAAGAGACCACGTTCTGCTCTGTTATCTGAGCTCGGTTTAAGTAGGAAATTTTTTTCATTAACAGACCTCTTCTGCAATGGCGTCCCATTTAATTTTTGTCAAGTACTGTGATAACCACTGATTATCAAATAACTTGATTGTGCAACTAGTCTGTGTGAACGCTATAGTTCTACGGAGAAAATTTTTTATCCTACTGATCTCATCAATCTCCTCTATAAATAGCGACTAGGTTTCTCCTCAGTCCTCACTCAACCAAAATAATATCGCTCATTATCCTCATTCACTCACTCTCTTGCACCATTTAGAAGTTTAGAAAAATGGCTACTGAAAATGAAGAACTTGAAAACATTGAGCTCAGGGAGGATCTTCCAACTGAAAGGTTGGCTAATGCAAGGCACGAGCTTGGTGAACATGATGGTGTAAACATGTCCATCGAGGTCTCTGACACTTTCGTCTTCAAAAATCCTGAGAACATGGGCAAAGCATTTTTAGGTGAACTTGGTCCTGAAACAGGCACTTACATCTACAGCCGTCACTACAACCCAACCGTATTAAATTTTAGTTATCAGCTGGCAGCCATCGAAGGAACTGAGACTGCCTATTGCACTTCCAGCGGTACATATGCTTTAAATTATAATATATGAGCTGCTTCTTGGATGCTTTGGTTACAATTATATATGTAAATTAATTTCAATTATGTCTCTTCGGGAACATTTGATAAAATTGGAAGAATACATAAAAGATTAGCTTGTTCTTGCACAAGTATGACATGTAACTTCGATTCTTCCAAATGTTCTGATGTATCATATGATAAAATTCAATTCTTCCAAGCGTACAAAATAATTAAACCACGATTTATATGCTTTGGACAGGTATGGCAGCAATATCATCGATTTTGCTGGAGCTATGCAAAAATGGAGGACATGTGGTGGCAGCTGAGTGTCTCTATGGTTCGACTTATGCGCTACTGAATAATTTCCTACCAGAGAAATGCAACATAACGACAGTCTTTGTGGACATAACTAAACACGAGGATGTGAAGAAAGCAATAGTCAAAGGAAAGACCAATGTGCTGTACTTTGAATCTATCTCGAACCCAACTCTTGTTGTTGCTGACATCCCTGAGCTGAGCAAAATAGCTCATGAAAAAGGAGTGAAGGTGGTGGTGGACAATACCTTTTCCCCGTTGATTCTCTCACCAGCAAAACTTGGAGCTGATGTTGTTGTGCATAGTTTGACCAAGTATTTCAGTGGTGGATCTGATCTCATTGCAGGTATCTGCAATTAAAAGTTTCAGAAATTATTTTCCTTCGATTACATTATTATTCCTCAAATGTAATAGGGAAAAAATCTTCCTTTTCTAACTGTAAATCAATGGAAATTCCAGGAGCTATTTGTGGTCCTAAAGAAATAGTGAAACCGTTGATGGACTGGTCCCTGGGGCCCCTGACGATTCTTGGCCCCACAATGAATCCCAGGGAAGCCTATGAATTATCAGCCAGACTTCCTCACTTAAGCCTGAGAGTGAAGAAACAGTGCAACCGAGCCATGAAGTTGGCCCAGAGAATCAAGGAATTAGACCCGTCTCTCGGAATCATATATCCAGGCCTTGAAGGTCACCCTCAGCACAAACTCTTGGACTCCATGCGCAACAAAGGTTACGGGTTTGGTGCGCTTATCTCGATTGACATGGTAACTGATGAGAAGGCCAACCTTTTGATGGACAAATTGGAAAACAAATACCATTTTGGGTTCGTTGCAGTTAGCTTGGGCTACTATGAGAACCTCATGTCTGCCTCTGGTAGCAGCACCAGTAGTGAAATGGATCCTGAAACACTGAAACGCCTTGGCATTACTCCAGGGCTGATAAGGTGTTCTATTGGATACCTTGGCACTTTGGACCAGAAGTGGAACCAATTCAAAAGCGCATACGAAGAAATGAAGGAGTGATGCTACTCGTGCTAGAAGGGTCCTCCACTCTACTGTTTGATTACTATAATAAAGAAAAATGTATCTTCCCTCTTCTAAGAGGTTTCTAAAAATATATAAATAAATAATGTGTCCTGCATAAGGACTTGTTAGAAAGGAGATCTATGTTATCTCCCTTCTGTAATCAAAGATGTAATGGATCTGTAATCAACTTAATTAATGTGTGTTTATGCACTTCTACAAGTATCTGTCTCGTTGGATTATGTTAAATGAAAACCAAATATATTGTGATAATATTATTTTCAAGGATATATAAAAGTTGGGTCTTAATGATTTATTAGAAATTCATTCATAAATTTAATTTGTTCATTAATTGTTTATTTTGAGGATGCAATATATTGCAAAATATATATATTATACTTGATTATAAGGGCATGACCGTTAGAGTTTATATGTTGTATTCTTGATTTAAATGTGAGTGTTTTCACTTACTAGATATTTTAAACTCTATAAAAATATTATTTTTTTAGGTGGTGTCATGAAAAATATTTTTAAAGTAATTTATCTATCATGTAGATTTTAAATTAAGTGATAATTAAGGTTTAGAGGTCATTAAACTCTAGTAGTGGGCCAAACACATTCATGATTGATAAAGATGTAAAAATTAAATTATATGTAAAAAGTCTTAGTCTAGTAGAAAAAAGATTAATGAAAAGTCTCTATCTTACATCTACATAAATTAAGCCTAAAGTCTGGTATATATTCAAAGATTCTTTATCTTGTCTGCAGAAGAATTTTTTGAATAATTGCTTTAATATTTAGTCAATAAGTTATGTATTTTGTTATTTTTTCGTTGCATTTATATGCTTGGTTTATTAAAATTATTTTACATTTATGACAATCTATATCATAGTTTTAAAACCTGAACTGACCCGGCAGGCTGACCCAGGCCTAGAACCGATCCGGGTGTAGGTAAAAACCTACTTGGGAGATGGCCCGGTGAAACCCGGTTGACCCGGCGGGTCAACCCGGGACCCGGTCAAACCCGGCTGAGGCCCGGCCTCTTTTTATATATATTAATAGACGTTAAATGACATCGTTTTGACCTTTTAAAAGGCCAAAACGATGAAGAACAACGATGCAGAATTAAGGACACAGACTCACATAGCAAAACCTAATTAACAAAAGACCAATTTCAATCGCTGAGGAGCAGAAGACATCTTGGTCTTGATCACTGTTGTTTCTCAAAAACCCATTTCAATACACACATCAATATACACATACAACTCAAGAGCAAGAGCATATCGTTTGTGAGACTGGAGCCCCGTGATGAGTTCACGGAACCGAATTTTGCTGATGGGTTGTCCTACACGGACCCATTGATTGAGAAACATAGCGATGGTGATCCTTTAATCCGCGACTAACAATATTCTACTGTACAGCTTGTTCATTGCGTTTGTATATGGCTATTTTATTCTTCCAGTTGGGGTTGTTGTCGAGCACGAAGGAAGAATCACTTAAGAATAGCTGTCTTCAATTACCCGTTACAGTGTTATTCATGATTCTGCATAGTGGTTGATGGAACAAATTTCATCGTCTTTAAGACTAATATTGCTAGAGATGTTTGCGCCTGGTTTTTAATGAATTAATTATTATTATTAATATTATTATTATTATTATTATTATTATTATTATTAAAGTGGTAATGTAATGTTACGCTTTGGTCCAAAAAGTGAAAGGGGCATGACATTCATATTATAAATTAGTTCTTTTAATTTGCAAAATAAAAAGAATAGTTTCTTCTTAGTTTTAAAACTAGTTAATTACTCCTAAATCCATTTTATGTTGGTTTTTAATTTATTTATTTTTTAAATGGTAAATAATATAGAAAAATTGACCAGAAGTAAATTAAAAAAAATAATATTAAATTGAGGCACGAGTCAATAAACTAATTCATTAGTTTTTAAAATTACAGAAACTGTTCATTTATTTTGCAAAATTACAGGAATCTCAATGTTAATGTAAAAACAATAATGTTTATGCAAGGTAAAGGAAAGAATACAAAATACTAATGTTTCAAATTAAAAAAGCTTAGCAATTTTAAAAATGTTTCAACTGTATCTTACAATCACTCAAACATCCAAAAGTCAAGTATACAGTAGCAAATCTAGTGGTAGCAGGCCTAATCAAATCATTTTCTTTTGTAAAGTGTCTTAGCATGGAAATAAGAATAATTCTTGAATATATGTACGAGGTGATTCTCCTCTCCTTAGCAATAGTTACTTGATGGATCTCTAGTTTCTTATCAAAATCTTCCAATATCATGTCAATACAATGGGCAGCACATGGTATCTAAAACAATCCTTTTCTCTTTCCCATCAATAATTGTCATGCTGCCTTATGATTTGCAACATTATTAGTCATTACTTGCACCACATTTTCCTCTTCAATCCTCTTCACAATAGCATCCAACATCTCAAATATCTTATCAACAGTCTTGGATATGTTAGAAGTATCTACTGATGATAAAAAAAAAAAATTGTCCCTTTAAGACTATTAACCAAAAAGTTGCAAATAGAACGTTTTTTCTTACCAGTCCATCCATCAGACATTATTGAGCAACCTTTTTTTTTTTTTCCATTTTAGCTTGTACTCCTCAAACAAGTTCATTGTGTGATTTACTTCTTGCCTCAAATACTTCTCTCTAATATCATGGTAAGATGGAGGCTTAAAAATGGCCCATGCTTTGCAACCAATTCAAGTGATTTAACAAACTTAGAGTTTTTCACACAGTTAAATGGAATTGCATTAAGTAGAAAAACCTTGCAATTTGTCGACATGCTTCTTCTCTAAGATCATTTTTAGCAACTGATTGATAGTAGTTTGTGTACTTCCACCCCCACTTTCTACTCTCTTTCCTTTGTCCACTAAGCTAATTTCATTCCCTTCTTCATTATCTTCATCTTTTCCAATATATTGAAAAGCCTTTCTTTTTTTCTTAGTTGCTTCTTGATTTTTCACCAAAACATTTAAAATTATCTTCTTTACATCTTCTAGTACTTGCTAGCATGACTCAACATCCTTTCGAGTGCACACCAAATGATGTTTGAAATGGTAAATGCCTCCATTAAAAATTTTATGAACTTTTCTTGAATTCTTATAAACATTTATACCATATTCTCATCCCACGTCAAGTTAATTACTGTTGGTAGTTTTTTTAGATACCATGTATCCTACAGTTCGAGAATCAATTCAAATCCAAGTGTTCGCAGACAAATAATCAAACATCAATATATTGTCGCAAATACTATATGTTTTAAATTATAATCAAATAGGAATCTATCAGAGAGGAAAATATATGAATGAACAACATGCCTTTATACATTCTTTTTGAATGATCTTTACCAGTCACTCACATTACCTTTTTTTTCCATATAGGATGTCCCAATCATGGGAAAGAAACTCACCCAAAGAATTCAAGATGCTAAAAGAGCAGAAGATGAATACAAGGGAGTTGAAATTCAAATGGAAATGACAAAAACTAGAAAGGACCAATGGAATGTATGTGCAGCTCCGGCTAAACAAAATGATTGGAGTCATAGAAAGATGAGACAGTGGTTAGATTCATTTTGATTGTGTTGGCAAATGTAGTGTTGAAGGCCTCTGACCCAGGTGTTTTCTACTTAGCAATATCTACAACTCATTTCCTGCTCTCTATCCAAGCTGTCATCTCTTGAAGAATTGTAGATTAATGCCAGTTACTCTAATTATTAATTCCATTAACATGAATCCTTGAAATTCATAAAATGATTGAACCACTGAGGATACAGATCTAGATAAAATGGAATGATGTAAAAGGAGACATGTAACTAAAACTTGACATATGTAAAGAAGAATCTCATTTCGAGTTTAACTTGATCTATTTCTACCTTGTGTAGCTGTGATTTACATGCTTTTTATTTCCATAATATTTCATTTATGCAAATCAGAATATCTGCAATCTCAGGATGAATGTTGCATGTTCCTGGTCCTAGAGTTTTGTTCTGAAGGAAATCTAGCTTCTTATTTTCAACAACATGGGAGAGTTCAAAAGAAGATTGCTAAAAGATTTACGCAATAGATGGGTAGCGTCCATTTGATATATGTTTCACAGTACAACATATAAGTTGCTTGTATCATATCTCTGTTTACATAATTGTAATCTCGATGATTTATATGGTTCAAGAGATGGTTTGAAAATTCTGCAGAGCCACATATTATTCATAGAGACAAGAACTAGAAAGGACTAGTGGAATATATATGCAGCTCCGGCTAAACAAAATGATTGGAGGCATATAAGATGGGTTCATGAATAAAAAATAATTGGACCAGTGAAATATCATCTTGCTTACATAAGTTAAGTACTCCTCATTTCCCTTGTTTTTGCTATTTTCCACTGTAGTAAGTCAGCAATCTCATATAAACAATAACACCTCTTTACTTTTAGTTTATTTATGTTTTTATTTTTCCACCCATGTATCGTTGTGAATCATGGGTGGACTGATTGAATTGTTTTCTATACATCATGTTATTACGAACCTAGCAAGGGAGAGCTTCCAAAAAGCAAACAACTAAGAGGAAAAAATAATGGTAGGAAACTAAATAGTAGCAAGACAACCTTAAAGAACCCAACATCAAAATAAAAGAAAACAAAACTAAGTAAATGAAAAGCAATGGCAGGAAACTAAATTCAAGAAGAACAATGATAGTAATTAAGTAATTTACAGCAAACCCATCTCCTGAAACAAGTCTTCAAGAATCAAGTATGCCAAGAAAAAAAACTAACTTGATACAGAGAGGCAAAACACGAGAACATAGAAGATAAAGAGTGAAGACTTGAGGAAGAACAGAGGCAAACAAAGTAATTAAAAAAAAATGGTGGTTTTGAGAGAGAGAGAGAGAGAGAGAGTGAAAGTTGTAGAACCAACTAGAGTTGAGAACTTGAGTTTTGAGAAAAGGCAAAAAGAAAAAGGGAGACTAAGATTGAGGAGTAAGTGATGGCCTGACGTGGAGGGGGGTCCGTTAATTTTTTTATTTCTGTCAAACTCGTAAAATCAATTCGAGTTTATTGATTTGATCGAATTTGATCAAGTTTGCTGGTTTTCAAGTTTTTAACCTGATTTTGCATGTTATATATATGTTTACTTGTAAAATCGTATTTCACAAGTCAACTCGTGATTTTGACAACTCTAATTAAAATGCATTGCATTTAAAATCCAACACGTAGAATAACTACAAAAGATGCAAGGAACCATGCTTGTTGATTGTTTCTAAGGAAATCAAGAGAGCCAAGTCCACCACCAGAAATTGTCTGCTGGACAAGTTCCAAATCAGTAACACCAGCAAACACTATACAGTTAGTACATAATGAAAACCTTCTAAAATCTGAAGTTTAACCTCAGGAAACATATTCAATGGAGATGAATTAGGTGCTCCAAATGCAGGTGAAGGGGCAGCTGGAGCTGCACCTGTTTCAGAAGCCTGATCTGCAGGAAACCTAGCCACTGGGACAGCATCTTCCGCTGTTTCTGGAATGCCCTGAAGACAGAACACTGGTTTCAGTGCTAATTCTATGCAAAGACTGTAACAGGCTACACACTAAATTTAGACTTACCGAGTACAAGTAATCCACTGCCCGCTCTGGGTTATTATAGGCAGCTCGAAGTGCACGAGTAACTGTTTCTTTATCCCAGGTTCCACCCCCCATGTCCATTATTTGCTGAATACACTGCTCCAAATTACTACCAGCAACTAAATTGGAAGCAGCTTGACCATAAGTATCACTCTGTGCACTGCAGACATGGTATTATCACCATTAGAATAGTCAAGAACTAAAGCTGTGGATTGCGGGTTACAGATTTATTAACAAAGTAGATTTTATAAAATATACCCCACAAGATCTCAGATGGTTAGCCCACACTTACTACACAAAATGCAAAGCAAGAATTACATCAAACTGATGTGGATCACGCACTTACAACATGCACATATGAGTAATATTTAGGTGTCAATGTTAAAAGACAAGAAACCAGCCTTTTCTTTTTAGGAAATGCTAATGGCTATACTAAGAAATAAAGAGAAAAGGTGTACTCTATGAAATTGTCAGAAGAAGATTTCCTTATGTTAGACATGCAGACTGCTATTCCATGTGTAAGGGGGAGAACATGCATTAGACCACTCAAATCAATTTTGGTATTGACAGTTATGCTCTCTCCTTGAACGCATTATCCAAGAACTAAAGGTGGCAAAACTCAAACTAGCTACAAGTTACCAAACTGATCTCTCTATTTTACCCAGCATTAAAAATAAAAAAGTCTAATCTGTCTTTTTATAGAAAATTGCATGAGCCTAGGATGATTAATCTGTCTTTTTATAGAAAATTGCATGAGCCTAGGATGATGCTTTAAATGCACTTTAGCCTCTTATATTCACGACATCTCACACTAACAAGTGATGAAAACTATCCACAATAAGCAGTTTCAATCAATTGGATGGCTGACAATCCTCATTAAAACATGTATGGTTATATGGAATAATGACCTGTGTAATCCCTAATAGCAAAGAGTAAATTTGTAGCATTATATCAAAAGAAGCTTCCAGCTCTGGTTAGAAGTTGAGGACATAATTGTCTTAAAATAACTCGAATCCTCTTAGATATCCCAATAAACCAAATTCCATCTTCAAGTTTCTTGCTATATAATTTTGAGATCTCATAAATGTTTCAAATCTGGATTGAGTTAGAAAGAATAGAAAGGAAAAATGCATTATAAGCAACAAAATCATTTGAGGTTGTTGCTCAACTTCCATGACAGGGTATAAAGATTCTTCCTCGAAACAAAACATACAAACCAGTAGCATCATCGAGAACTAAGTTTCACATACTATATCAGTATTATGCATTTACAAATAAGTATCATGGCCCTATTGTCTTAAAATAACCAAAATATGCATACTGCAACTAGAGATAGAGCATACTTGGCTGTTGCTGAGTCAGAAGCAGATGCACTCTTTGAGTCCCTGCAGTGACATATTTAATATATAAGAAAGATGAATTCAGTTATTCCAGAATACTTAAGCACTGAAAATATTTGTGGTAAAATTAAACTCACGGTGCTTGAGCATCAGGTGCAGGAGTCGAAATTGAAGTCGGTTTGAACCAGTTTTTGCCCTAAAAAACCGAACCGAACCGAAACTGGTCGGTTTGACCCGGTTTCGGTTTTTTTTAAAAAAATTCGGTTTGATTACTTTTTTTGATAAAAACCGAACCGAACCAAAAATAATCACCATGTAATTAAGTGATGTACTGATAGTATTTGCACTTAAGACATTAACGAAAACATAACAGATTATTCTTAAAAGCCTTGTGAACTAAAGTAGATAAAAATAAAATCCAAAACAACTAAAATCATAGCAATACTTAGGCTCTACAATATCTCAGGGTTTCAAGCAGGAGGCACGATCAGAAACGGATCCAGAGAAAGTAAGTCATCATATGACACCACTAGTTATTTTGCTATTCGCAACGGAGCCAAATGATGCAGCATTCTATGCTGAGTCATTTGGGTGGTGTAAGATGCTTAGGACTGGAATTGAAGTTGTCAGCAGTCTTTTAAATCCCATTTTAGCAGCAAGCATAATATCATGAGTAATTGCAATTTAATTTCTGACTCTTTATACTGTTATTTTTAAATCCATGCTTTTTCCTGATTCAAATACCATATTATTCTCCTGAGAGTGTTTTATCATTAAAAAGGATTGGCTCGCATGTGGTTGCAGATGATGAAGCCAAAAAACTGAAGCTGTTTTGAGGTCGAGCTCTGATATCCCACAGTGAAGAGCAAAAACATCCTGAAAACCTTTCCTGGTGGGCGAAAGGCTTGACAAGCACCAGCGTACGCTTTGCCGGACCTCCCATCCTTCAAATTAAGGACAGTTCAAATTTGGCCCTTCAACTTTCAAGACTCCTTGGAGCTGGGGCCATGATCGTGCTTCTAAGGTAATCC
>Ga0325410_1007262_pt1 | contig 12114 bp, 8 predicted proteins | sample PopdelMetagenome_16_FD_206182 | JGI IMG/M metagenome (GOLD analysis project Ga0325410, IMG submission 206182) | Populus deltoides microbial communities from Bellville, Georgia, United States - Xylem-PdIQD-R3 | ecosystem: Host-associated > Plants > Phyllosphere > Stem > Wood/Secondary xylem... | reverse complement strand
TTTCAAAACCAAATTAGTGAAACCGAAATATTTCAATTTGATTTATTTGGTTTTTAATTTGTCATTTTCTTTTCCACTTGATTGATATTTTGAAAGGAAGTGGTTTTTATGTATCATTATATTTTAAAAATATAAGGATTGTATCTAATTTACCATATTATATTATATATTTGATTGTATCTAAATGTTTTTTTTATGGCTTATATTTTTATCATAGAAAATATAAAAAAATCATGTTAACTTTAAATCTATAAGGTAAGGTAAGGTTTCAATATATTATTTATATAATTCTATAAAACACTAAAACCCTTTGATTCTTTAATTGTACCTTGATTATAAGTAATTTGCTTTAATTTTCAACCTGAAAACCTATTTATTCTTCAGTGCTCTCTTGTCTTTTTGGAAGCTTTACTACATTGAAAGTCTGATTTTTATGCTAGGATTTCATCTCCTCTTGCATGATTTTTATATGTTTTAACTCTTCCATATTAGTAACCAACACATATTCATTAAGAGAATATCTAGCATAAGTTTTATGAGGTCTAGTGAGTCTTCTCAATTATAGCTAATCTAGAGCTTCTTGAATAATAAGTTCAGGAATAACAATATCATCATCATCATCATCAATTAATAGTTCAAAAGGAAAACCACCATTATCATCATTTTGCAAATCTCTTCCATGATTAAAAGGCATCAAAGGTAAATATAGAGTAGATCTTGGATCAAAATTAGTAGGAATAAATTTAGTGCACTCTATTTTTTCCTTCTATTCAAAGCCTTTAGTGGTTTGATATTTAAATAAGACAAAATCTCTACATCTAACAACTGTACTCTCTTTATGAACCTGTAACCTATAACCAAACTCATCATCTTCAAAACACTAGAAAACACATTGTTTTGTCTTGTTGTCAAGCTTATACCTTCCATCTCTAAAAACATGTACAAATGCCTTGCAACCAAATACTCTTAAGTACACATAAAAAACATCTTTTCGTTTCCATACTCTATCTGTAACATCAAAGTCAATAGGAACTGATGGAGAAAGGTTGATCATAGAAAATGCAGTTTTCATTGTCTCACTCTAAAAAGGATTTAGATAGCTTTGCATGAGAAAACATACATCTAATTATTTTAACAATTGTTCTATTCATTCTTTTAGCCACTCCATTCTGTAATGAAGTCTTTTGATTTTTCTTCTCCAACTTAATATCACGTTCCCTACAATACTTCTAAAAAATACTCCTATATTCACCATCATTGTTAGATCAAACACATTTTAGGTTTCCATCGGTTTTCCTTTAGACTCTAGTATGAAAATCATTACAGACATTAAGTACTTGATCTTTGTATTTTTAGACAACTGGCCTTAAGTTTCCTAAAATGATCATTAATAAAACTAACAAAGTATAAAGAAACTCCAAGAGACTCATTAGTCATAGAGCAAATCAATATGAACTGAATCGACAATATGTGATCTTCTATATGAAAGTGATATTTGAAATGAAACTCTATGTTGTTTTTAAGCTAAATAATTAGTGCAAGTGTTTAAGTTCATACATTTTAACGGAATGTAGTTCTTCTTGGAGCCAAGGCATTTATCACTCAATTGTCCAAACCATTTATGTTATAAATTGGTAGAGACATTTTCAATTGCATTTACCTTCCCCGTAACCTCCTTGACTTGTGACATGTTGAGACCAATCTTCTTCCTTTTAGCAACAATCAAAGAACTTTTAAAGAGCTTCCATTTACCATCTCCAAAATAATTGTGATAGATTTTTTCATCAAGTGTACCTGTGGAGATCAAGTATGAGCATATCAAGTACATGCTTAATATCTTTAAGTTGCAACTTGCATACAAAATTGGTTTTTAACCAAATATCTCTAATGCCTATAAAGCTAGTCATCCATTGGTTTATTATCCTAACTTGACCAAAGTCACTAACAATATAGGATGTGAAGAAATCTCACAACAGTATAACATGGTAAGAAAAAGTTGAATCCGCAACCTAAGTGGTATCTTGACATGCAAGATTAACATAATCATTATCACAAACAATGGAAACATCACCATTGAAAACAACTATAGTTGTACCATTTTCTTCATTCTTATCTTTGCCTTTACCTTTTTGATATATTTTGTACTTTCTACAATCCTTTTGAATATGCTCAAGCTTGTCACATTAATAATCCCTAATTCCATCCCTTGAATGAGATCTCTCTCTAGGCTTTTATTTTCCTTCTCAATCGTCATATTGTCTATCTTGCTTGCCATGATAAAATTTGTTTTGCTTTCTCCCCTGACATTTTATAATAGGTACATGAGACTTATAAGTGCCTATCCATTTCCTTCTTTTTTCTTCATTGGAAATATTACCCTTTACTATCTTCAAAGTGAGCTTTATATTCAGAGTAGAATTGCTAAGTGACACCACCAAAATCTCTTAACTGTCAGGCAATGAACTTAATAGGATTAGTAATTGTATCTTATCGTTAACTCAAGATTCATCAATGACATTTGATTCAATAACCATTGAAAGTTATTTAACATCTTCACCATCTTTATATTTCAAATTCACAAGGTCTCTAATCACAAAAACTTGTTTTGTGCACTCTTTTTAGCAAAGGTTTCTTCAATATCTTCCAAACTTATAATCCCACAATGAGTTATAGGCATGCTCTACTCTTAAGAAGACTCATACTTTAAATATCATATAGCAACTAAGAGAGCAATGTCTCAAGTTGCAGTTTCAGTGACGGATGTTCTTTAAAAGAAGAAGGAGATCAAACCAGTAGCTTCATCCAATCAGACATAAACAACTTGTGATTGTGTTTCTTCCTAAGCAGAAACTAGACTCGGTGATACAATGATAGTCTGAGTTGTGATTGGCAATGACTTGTCCTCTAAAGGGAAAGAAACTTGCTCAATTGGAACTTGAGGTTATCTCTGAAACAATTGTAGTATTACTGAAGCTGTGGCAATAAATTGATTTCATATCAATTATCTCAGTACCTGTCGTTGTCCTCTACAGGAAGTTCCAGCTCTAGCAAAAATATCAAGTACAATTACAAAATCCAGGCCTATTTCAGAACCTATTTTCCTGTCACGTAATGATTTGCAGAGCTCAATGGAACAAAAACTAGCTACATACTGGATTTCTGTGGTACAACTGATATAGAATCCATAATGCACAATGTTGCGCAATGTAGTCAGACAAAGGGGAAAGTAGCTCTGAGTTTGTTTCTGAATTAGACATGTTCCGGTGCATGTTTTTGACTATCTAAATTGTTTCTAACGTTGTCTGATTCTTATTATTTCCAAAAAAAAACTTAATAATAATAATAATAATAATAATTTGTGTCAAATCAAGGATTGTTTGTATTTCGAATAATTGAACTTCTATACTGGCATTCAACCCTATTTTTATAAATAGCTACCTGCTTTCGTGGATGCAATGAGTTAATATATATCACAGCTAAAAGAAAATAATAACTTCCTTCCAGTTTGGCTATTAATTTTAGTTATTCTTCTTAGTTTGTTCGTTCTTTAGTTTTGTTTCTATCTTTAATCCTGACGCATAGTTAGAGAGTTTACAAGGGTTTGATAAACACGGTAAAGTTGCAAGATAAACCTCATAAATTTGTTGTTACTCATTTTGGGAGCTACACATCAACAAAAAAAAGTTAGAAAAAAAGAAAAGAAAAGAGAAAATACATAGAAAAGAAAAAATATTGGAAAAAAATAAAAAAAATATTAGTAGAAAGAATATACCGGAACACCCAGGAAATTGCCAAAAACTAGTTGTGAAAAATCAAAATATACAAGATTGAAAAATTTAACAGTGTAGTTTTGACTGATGAAGACCATATTGACAAAGAAAATTAAATTTAAGGAGGAAAATTCAAAATTGGATATTTAAGGACTCAATTGAAATTTTTCAAAGTTTAATTGAATTTATTGAGGGCTTAATTACAAGAAAAAATAATTTTTAAATCGACCAAATCAATGGTCAAATTAAAGAAATTGAAAGTTTGTTGGTCAATTAAGAGTTGAAATGTACAAATTCATAAGGACTATATGAAAATAATGGTTAACTTTGAAGTTGGCAATTGAGTTGGCAAGGGTAAAATTACATGAAATTAAAAGTTGAAGGTAATTATAAATACAATTAAAAGCAATTGGAAGAATAAGGACTATTTTAAAATTTTCCAAATCTAAAATTAAGAACCTTAAACGACGTGTCATTTAGATCTAATGAAGAGAAGGTGAATGACATGTTGTTTGTCAGCTTTCATTTATGTTTTGACAGTTTTGGCTAATCGAGTTGGCAACTTCAAACAAATGATTGTGGAGCTACTAACCTCAAAATTGAGCAAAGTTGAATCTAAATGAAAAGTGTGCATCCCCTTTACAAACTTCAGGTGGTCTTAAGCGATGATGATGCCATAATTGCTCTAACAAGGCCTCGAAAGTGAGCAACTCAATCAGCTTTGAAAGTGTAACCATCATGTAAAAACTGATTTGGTTTTCGTGTGTTCACACACAAAGGCTCCTTAATAGGTTCTTATCAAGGTTTTACAACACTTCCATCAAAATCAAGAGGTCAGAAATATATTAAAGACCTCTCAAAACCCTATAAATACCCCTCTCAAGATCCAGAAAAGGAGCTGAAAAAAATAGGAAGAAAAAAAAGAAAAAGAAAAGAAAAAAATGATAAATATCAATAAGAAACATAAATGTAGAGATCCAAAAGTCTAAACAAAAGCTTATGAGAGGTAAAATTTTCCAAAGGAAAACCAATAGAGAGTAGTTATTCTAGGTATAGCCTGCTGGTCCAAAAATATGTCTTTGTGGCTTACTTTTGTTGTTTTATTTTTGTTGTGTTTTTTTTTAATATTTATGTTTACAAGCATAGAAAAAAGGTTTGTAATGTTTAACAAATGATGTTGCATTCACCTCTTTGTTGTTGTGATATTTATTTATTGAAGTTATTTTGAAGTTTTTTTTTATGTTTTAAATACACTAAAATTGTTAAGGTTTTTTTTATATATATACAATCTTTTAGTTTTTGTTTAACTTAAGCTATGCATGTTGAAGTAAAGGTGTTTGTCCTGGTTTTGTTGGTCTGTTCATACACAAAATAAGTTCAAAAAACTCATTTTGAATCCATGTTACATCAACATGTGTTGTTTTAAATTGATAGTTTTTTTTTTTATTTGGCATCTCATGCTTGATTTTAATGCTTTAATGTTTTTTTTTTGTTAGTTTTTTGTTTCTAATATGTTTGTGTAAGATACTGTGACTTGTTGGGATACAAAATAGCATATTTTAAAAGCCAAAATAACCCATTTCTGGGTTTGGTAGTGGTTACCTTCATTGAGAACTTTTCTAGGTATAAAGGCAATGTTCTTCATGTTTTTGGGAAGAACATTGCCTTAGCCACTAGGTTTGGACCAATTTTGGTCTATTTTTTTACACAAAACCCTTTTTTATACATGATTAACAAATAAACTAGTGTTTATTTCCATCAATAACTTGATTTTAATGGTCTTTAATCCTAGGGTTTTGGTTTAGAACCGAAACTCATTTTGACAAAATTGTGATGTTTAAGTGATAATCAAAGTGAATGGATGCTAAATTATTGATAATTGCATGATTTTCAACATGTATGTGCTTTTATTTTGATCAAATGTGATCTTTTTTTGGTTATATGTTGCTGGGTTTGTTTCGGTGTTCTTGATTGTTTTAGGTGTTCTTCATTTGTTTTGGCATTTGATCCGTTTTGTTCAATTTTTTTAGTTTTTTGTTGTGTTTAATCTATTTTTTGGATTGGGTATTCTTTTTGGGATGTTTCCGGGTCAAACTAGGATTTTTAGTTTGGTTTATGGTCGAACCAAAAATTTCAAATCAACCTAGTCGGGTCAACTCGATCAGGTTGAGAAACAAAATTTAGGTAAAAGGGTATAAGACCTTGTTTGGTTTGCCATAAAGGGGTTTTTGGGTTTAAGGTGTGTTTGACAAACACCGTTTAAGCCTAATTTTAGTAGTTTTATTACAAAGAAAAATAATGAATTTTTGCTAAACAAAGCCTAAAAAATAATAAAAATATTTTATTTGCTCTTGCATATGCCTAAAAATCCCAAAGTTATTTAAGAATTTTTTTTTAAAATCTAAAATACATTGACATGTTTTTTTTTAAAAAATATTGTATGGATTTTACAACAAGTTTGTAAAATTTCAAATGATTCGTCCTCCATTTCATAAATATCAATTTTTTTTGTTTCTTTTAATATGTGAGATTATGAACTTATATCTAAGATGTATTCCTAATATTAAATAAATAAATAAAATACAATTTTTTTTATTTCTTTTAATATATGAGATTATTAACTTATACGTAAAACGTATTCGTGATATTAAATAAAAAGACAGTTTATTTTATTTTATATGTTCGCATTATGAACAATTAAGTTTTTAACCTGATAAGTTAAGGACCTTCTTATTGAGAAAAACTTTTCTTAAACCCTATATAGATTGACGATTAGAAAACACAACATTACTTTAGTTTACATTAGACAAATAAACAATGCATCTTACCACAAGTAAGACATATTAGTGGAGCTAATACCTATTTTTTACGCAATCAATCCCCTTATCCAAACTTGGAAACATGTTAGAGTTTCTAGTTACCAAAATACTAGGTAGTGACTCATATTCCTTTTTTTACTGATAAAGAACAATAATTCCTTATCCTTTCCACCCACAACATTCGCGACAATCTCGATCTAGGAGAATGATCGTCACGATGCTGCACATGTACAACAAATTTCATTAATCGAAAAACTTAAAAAAAGAGAATGAATAAACATTAAAAGAAGGAGAGCCAATGAAAATAAGATTGAAATAGATCGTGATGACATCCTTGAGCTGAATTACAAAAGGGTTTAGAGACACATTTTAAAAGTGGGGTTTTAAAGTCTAAAATGGCCTTCCTATGCTTTGCAGGATGCTAAGTAGTAGAGCTCTAAATCAGTTTTTTGGATTAAACTTATGGACACCAAAAGGATTTTCTAAACAAAGGTTTTCGTTTGTAGTAGTCAAATTCCTTATTAGGCCTTTTTAGACCAATTTTTTGAACTACTTTTGCTTATCTATTTGATCCATGTATTATTTTACATCAAATTAACACAATTATTTTACAATATAAGACTAATCAAAGAAACTTGAAATGCTCCTTCTCTTGTGAAGACTAGTAAGGTATATATCATGTTGGGGTAAGTGACAAAGCAACATAACTTGGAACCATCTTCCTCGACTTGACCTAACAAGGGAAGAACTAGAGAGAAAGGGTCTGAAAGAGAGATAAGAAAGAAATCAGCTTCTAGAGCCATAATTAGATTTTGCTCAGACTCAGATATGTTGTGCACCTTACCCTACTCTACAATCTCACTGTATGGATTTGATATATCTAGTGTCATTTGAGAGAAGCAATCACTACAAGATTTCTAGAAAAAGTAGGTTTAGGGAAGACATAACCGCCAACTTGGTTTGTCCTATATTCACCATTAGACCAACTTTATTTTTCTCAGATAGGTTCGACTAGACATCCTATTTGTTTCGAAAAGTGGAGATCAAACTTCAACTTTTTGATAAACATATTTACTCCTTGGACTAGCTTATGTCAGTTTTCAGATCAGATTGCTTTTTTGTAGATCGCGTTTGATCTAGCCATTGGATTACTCTAGTTCTTTTACATGCGAAGCTATACAAGCTTGGACTATTGTTCGTGTTACTACTTTTAAGTTACTGCCAAAACCAAACACCCAGAAACCAGTCGATCAGTTCAACAAACCTAGTAAACAATTAACATAGTTAAAATTCCTTATTCAGCATGGAAGGGGTATTATTCTTGAGAAGCTAGATTGGATATTTGATAACTCATATTGATTCTTTACTTGGCCAGTTACTTGTTCTGAATTCCTACCTAGAGACTTCTCAAATCACAATGCTATAGTTGTTCAATTCGCTTATCATCTTTCCAAGTTAAAAACATCTTTTAAGTCCTTGAATCTATGAGTTGACATGAATGGCTTCTTGGATCTAATTGTAGATATATGGAAAATTCTTATTAATGGTAACCCTATGTATAGATTTACCAAAAGACTTGGATTGTTAAAGCCTAAGTTGAAGTCTTTGCATCACCAGTACACTAGTCACACCACTAGTTATGTGGTTGAGGCAAAAACTAAATGGGCTGTAACACAAACTACTTTTAATGGTTCTTTTTAGAATGATGAGTGACACGATCAAAAAGTTGATGTCTTATCCCAAGTGCAGGAGTGTCAAAGTAATAAATAACTCGACAAGACCGGGGTTGAACCACAAGGAGGTCAACTATATAAATTACAAATAAAGATAAGATTTGAAGAAAATAATAACAGAAAGGAGTTGAAGAGAGTTTTGCGATGTGATATTGATGTAATGATTAAACAATGATAAAACAAATGTTAAGGTTAGAGGATCCACTAATGGTATTTCAAATAAATATAATATAAACTCTTTTTATTACTCAATTGGAAACCACACACAAAGGAGGTTCCAATCGGATGATTTATAGTTAATGGCTCATTATGAAGTATTAGCATGATCATATTAATTGTCTTATTTAAGTAACACTATACTTATAAATATCATCAGGCATTCATGTTGCTAACTTATGTTAACAACAAATCAAGTTCCTATCATAACAACGATGTCGGCCAAAAACTATGAAGGATCAAGCATTTGATGTACCAAGTGTTGTACAACATAAATCTAGATTAACCATTTAACAAGCAAGACATTAAGAATTAGTAAGATAAAAAGATAAGACGTGTTAATAACAATCTTTCTTGGATATAAACATTAAAGTCCATGTTGAGTTTATATTATACCTATTCTAACATCATTAGTGAAACCTTTTCACCTGACATAATTAACTTAGCTAAACATAATGAAGAAGTAAAACATAAATAAATAATACAAGAACATAAACATGATATAAGTTAACTAAATATAGGAAAGGAAATGAAAAAGCATAAACAAGAGATTAATATAGCATGAAAGAAAACTTGAACATTACAAAGATATAAAGAGAGAAAGCAAGAACATGATTTTGATCTGAAAAATAATATGATTAAATACATGGCAAATGCCTCCTTTTATAGGCTAAGATTCAGAACTATTGATTGGTAGGCAACCATTGATTTGGTGGCTGGTTTTTGACATTGTTGGCTGCTGGTTCTTGATATTGTTGGCAGATTTTTGATATTGTTAGTTGCTGGTTCTTGATATTGTTGGCTGATTTTTGATATTGTTGGCTAGCCAAAACGTCATTGCTAACATCAGAATTTGAGCCCTTTGTTCCATGAAAGCTGTGGGCAATTGTCTCAGCTTTCCAACAAAAAAAACCAGAGCTCATTTGGACTTCTAGAACTCAAGATATGAGCTGAAAACCGAACAATGCTTGAGCTGCAGGACAGGTTCTGACTTCTCCGTTGTTGCTAAGATTTGAACTTAAAAACGATAGAATTGAGTCTTGAACTTTTCATGAAAGTTTTAGGTCTATGTCTTAGCTTTCCATCCATATAAAGTAGACCTAAATCCGAGTTCTACAACTCCAGTTATGATCAAATAATCGAATGGTATTCCAGTTTGGAATTGAACCAGCATCTCTTGTCTTAGCCTAGTCCTCTTTTTGTCTCTTCACATCAATCAATCCTTTGAATTGTGAGATATACCTGCATTCAAAATAAGCATTTACCATAAATTAAAGATATATTATATTATTAAACTTATTATTATAAAACATGCTTTAGTTAGGGAATTTAACGATACTTTAGTGCAATACGATGATATAAAGCCTTAATGAGAATGCACTTTTAAGTACTAATCAATGAGTATCAACAACCATAGAGATAGCTTGTTAGGGAATTCTTTCAGTTGAGTAAAGATGATGAGGCTTTTTACAAGTAGAGGTCTCAGATTCAATGGTTAAACTTAGAAGACAGTTTTTTTATAAATCACTCATTCATAGACAGGTCAAGAACAAGATCCATTAGTTGACTGATAAGACAGGATCTCAAGTTCAAGATCAGTAGGGTCTAAGCTAGTTGGCAATTTGTTACTTTTAGGGGAGACTTTCTACTCACTCCATCACTTTAGAGGATGTGTCTCGGTACTTTAATGATAGGATTCCTCCAGACATTGTTCTTGTTTTGGAGTCATGCATCATAACTAATGAGATCAAGAAATCTTTATTTTCCATCCCAGATGATAAGGATCCTAACCCGAATGGTTATACTTGTTCTTCAAAAGAGATTATTGGTAGAGATTTTATTACTGTTGTAAGGTACTTCTTTAATTCCTCTACTCTTCCTAGATGTGTTAATGCTACTAGGATTGTTTTACTCCCTAAAATTACAACACTCATCATTATGAATGACTTTAGATCTATTCCATGTTGTAATGTGATGTATAAATGTATATTTAAAGTCATTATGAATAGATTGAAGGGGATTTTTCCAATTATTATTAGTCCTACTCAGACTACTGTTGTTATAGGTAGAAAAATATCAAATGTATCTTGTTAACTTAGGATCTCATGCATAACTATCACTTAGTTTGTCCTATGCTTAGATGTGCTTTGAAAATAGACAACATGAAAGCTTTTTATACAATTAGTTAGGAACTTATCTTTACAGGCTTAAAGGCTATTAGAGTTCCTAGTGCCATAGTTAGATGGATTGAGGTATGCATGTCTATAGCTCATTTCTTAGTGGCTATAAATGGGTCTTTGATAGGGTGATCCTTTGTCTCCTTACTTGTTTGTTTTGGCTATGGAGGGCTTAAGTGGCATTCTTAGAGAGGCTTCGTAGAAACCAAGGTTTTGATATCATTAGAGATATCAGTAGTCTACCATTACTCACTCGTGCTTTGCAAATGACTTTATGATTTTTTTATCGAGCAAATATGGACTCGTTCAAGATTGTGAGGACGACTTTGAATGATTTTGCATGGTTGTCTGGACTTGTTATAAATCTAGAGAAGAGTCATGTCATTTTATCAGAAGCTGATGAAGAGTTTGAGACCTCTTTATAGAATATCTTGGGTTTCAAGTTGGGTTCTCTGCCGGTTAGGATCCTGGGTGTCCCATTGATATCTACTAGATTGGCACACACATATTCTATGCCTTTGATGGAGTGAATTCTGTCAAAGATCAAATTATGAACCTCAACTTCTTTTACTTATTTTGAGCGTTTTCAACTGATAAACATATTGTATGCCTTTGGTGGAGTGAATTCTGTCAAAGATCAAATTATGAACCTCAACTTCTTTTACTTATGTTGAGCGTTTTCAACTGATAAAATCAATTATCTTATCTATCAAGGTATATTGGTACTCCATGTTTATTCTTTCTTACTATATTATTAAGAGGATTAAAGGTATCCTGACTATATTTCTTTGAAAATTCTATTTTCTTTCACACTCAGGGGATAAAGTCATCTAGGTTTTTATTTGTTATCCTTTAAAAAAGGGTGGCTTGGGAATTAAAAGGGTTATAACTTAGAGTAAAGTAGTTATTTTCAAACACTTTTGGAGACTTTTTTTTTATATAGATCTTCAATTTGGTCGGGATGGGTCCACAATATTCTACTCAGAGGTAGATCTTTATGGCATGTCAGGCCCTATTCAGGTCTTTTTGGTCATGAAGAAAGATTCTTCACAACAGAGATTGGTGTAAAGGGAAGTTTGTTTCATGTATTTGTGATGAGATTATTACTTCTCTGTGGTTAGACTATTAATTTCTACATTGGCAATGGTTTTGTGACTGACACGACCAAAAGATTGATGTCTTCTCCCAAGTGCAGGAGTGTCGAAGTAATAAATAACCCGGCAAGACCGGGGTTGAACCACAAGGAGGTTAATTATATAAATTATAGTTAATAGCAACACAATAACAACAACAATAATAGTAATAATAATAATAATAATAAAGAAGAAGAAGAAGTTGATGAGAACTTTGAGATGGAAGATTAACGTAAAGATTCAACAATGATAACAACACATGTCAA
>Ga0325410_1007261_pt1 | contig 12115 bp, 7 predicted proteins | sample PopdelMetagenome_16_FD_206182 | JGI IMG/M metagenome (GOLD analysis project Ga0325410, IMG submission 206182) | Populus deltoides microbial communities from Bellville, Georgia, United States - Xylem-PdIQD-R3 | ecosystem: Host-associated > Plants > Phyllosphere > Stem > Wood/Secondary xylem... | reverse complement strand
TAAAAATAAATATTATCACAATCCTGAACACATCATTAACATTTCATTCATTATTCAGGTTCATGGATAATAATTAAATCAGTCATCTGATAGAGGAAAAGTTAGATCGAGACAGATAAAAAAAAAAAAAGCTAATTAAAAGAAAACGTTTGAATAAAATAAAATAATTATTTTATTGATATGATATTCTCGGGATAATGTTCATACTCTCAACTTTGAAAATATGACAAAGGTTCGCACGTATGACATCAACAATGACATCAACAATCATTTCTTCTTTTCCATTCAAATACATGGTGATGGGAAAAAGTTTTGTCGTTGTAGAAGTTGTTTTCAAATTAAAAATATATTAAAATAATATGTTTTTTTATATTTTTTTAATTTATAATATTAGTATATTAAAACAATAAAAAATACTAAAAATATTAATTTAAAATTTAAAAAAAATCAAAAATTTAAAAAAGTTCAGCTTAATCACACTCTTCTGTTTGGGAGTGTGGTTGCGGTTACTTTTTAAAGTGTTTTTTACTTAAAAATGTATCAAAATAATATATTTTTTTATTTTTTTTAAATTATTTTTCATATCGGCGTATCAAAATGATCTAAAAACACCAAAAAAACATTAATTTGAAGCAAAGAAAAAAATAAAATAAAAATTTAATTTTTTTTTAAAATGCTTTTGAAAGGCAAAAATAAACAGGGTAAATTGCGCAAAAAATACTGATACATGTAAATGGTGACATTTATATATGTTTAAAGAACTAAATTTACTATATTTGAGATAGTAGTTATATACCATAAAAATAATTGCTAAATTTTGTTAAAAATCATATAAACACACCGCAACCTTTTAGACGGTTACTCTCTTTGTAACACAAATTGAGTTATTGTGGTTCTTATCCATGTGTGTTTTATAGTTAATGATCTCTCAAATTTCAATATATTTAGAAATAGCGTTTGAGTATTTAAAAATTGGATAATCACATGTTTGCATTAATATTTCATTCAATGGTACAAGAAGAGCAAAGAATTAATGATATGAGTCTCGGTTCCCACAAAACAATATTTTTTTATAGGGTTTAGGGATTCTCCAATAATTAAATCAGTAATTTTATAATAAGAAATTGTAATAAAAAAATATATTAAACTCTAAGAACAAGAATATTTGTTTATAGGGAATCTACTTGAATAGTTCAATATATGTTTATAGCTCTTGTACTTTAAACTTTGTTATTTTGCTTAGAGAGCCGAAAGCTCTTTTTTTTTAAATATTTTAATAAGAAAATTAAAAGTTTCTTACTTCAATATTAATGTTGAAAGGAATTACCTTTACACATTATTAGTGCCGATAAATAAATAATAGAGTTATAGAAAACTTTTATATCGTATTCATATACAATATTTAATATTGATTTGGATAACTTTATCATAACATTAATATTGATTAAAATATAACTGATTCTTAAAAAATTCTTATACACTTAAGAGATATAGAAAAATAATTATCATAAGGTCTGGTATTTTATCGAACTCACACGCATTTGGGCTTCATGTGAATTCAAGAGATTTGGGTTTGACATCTTGCCAGAATCATATGTGCCTGGGCTTTTTGAGCAACTGGGTCAAAAAAGAGTTGTGTTTAGTATATTATCAGATTTATAAGTAATTGGGCTCAACGTGAAGCCAAGTTCAAATAATTGAGTTTGACATATTCCTGAATTCATAAGTAATTTTCCTAAATGCATATGTAAGAAATATATTTTTAAAATTGTTCAAAAAAATAATTTATCTCAATACCCTTTATTATATAATAAAAAAAATACAATGCTTTAATTTGATCTCATTCTCATAATTAACAAATTTAAATATACGTGACAAAGCTCATCCACACCACATCATTAACCAATTTGATACCACGCTTGTTGGCTTTATTTATTTCATTGACAGCTATGAACCTATCGTCAAAACAAAAAAGAATAAAAAGTAAAAAAAAATGGAAATAACTTGTAGATATTAAATAATGCTATACATATTAAATAATTTCCTTGTAAAGAATAGTCATTAATAAATAAGTAAAAATATTTATTTATATTGTTAGAGAATAATATAAATTATATTATGAAACCTCATCCAATATATCACCTAACAGCTTAAATTTTGAGGTTGAGATGATTCTTTGACATGGTATTATAGCTTTGATTACCTAGTTGTCACGAGTTCAAATCTCACCATCCTCATTTATTTGTCAAAGAACTATCTCAACCCAATATCTTAAATTGTTAGGTGAAGTCTCATGATATGATTCATATTATTCTCTAATACACCCCCTCAAGTAAAATGAGCTTAAAACTTGCACAGACCCACATTATCTTGTGCTTAATTATTATCAAATAAATAGGAATGATAAGATTCGAACTCGTGACCACTAGGTCATCAAGACTCTGATACCATGTCAAAGAATCATCTCAACCTAAAAACTTAACCTGTTAAGTGATATATTGGATGAGATTCTAGAATATAATTTATATTATTCTTTAACACATCTCAAAATATATATATATATATATATATATATATATATAGAAAAACCACATCCAATTTGAATGAAAATGATATTTTTACAGTGGAAAAACAATGAATAAATACTATTTTTGAAAGTTCCAAGTGTTATAAAATCGACATATAATCATTGAACTTAATATGTCATCAGGTGCGTGTGTCAAAGGCTGGTTAATTATCTGGTGTGTATGTCAAAGGCTGGTACTCTTTAATCTAATTCAGTGTTATTAAATTTTTCATGACTCGATTTATTAATCCGGTCTTAATATTTAAATTAGATTTTAAATTAAACCATATAAAAATTAATTTAATATATTTTTATTAATAAAATAAATTTAATATCTTTTAGCTTTTAGCTAATTTTATTAAATATTTTTTTATTTCAATGCTAACTTAACCATGAGTTTAATTACATTAATTTAACTAGATTTATTCAATTTGATTAATTTTTTACCAAAATCAATTAGAGACAACTATAACACTTGAAATTATACCTTATTAAATAAAATAATTTATTATTATTATTATTATTATTATAAAAATATATAAAAAATAAAATTTTAATTTTAAGAAAAATCAAAATTATTCTAAAATAAAAAATAAAAAAAGAAAGAGAAGAAGAATCAACATATTAACAAATAAAGTATCCAAAAGAATTTTAACAGACACCAACCCAAATCCTCTGGACCCAAAGCCTAGCCCAAGATTCTCTAACTCAAAGTCCTCCAGGCCCAAATCTAAAATTTCCCATCCATCTTAATAAATAGCCCCCCAAAACCCCTCAGCTGCGGTGGTAAGCTCCAAAACCCTAATTTCATCAAAATGACCCCAACCCTAGCTCGCTCCCTCACCACCCGCCATCTTAATCTCTGCGTCCTCCTCCCCAAACGCCTCCTCTCCACCATCTCAATAACCCATCTTCCCTCACCTCCCACTCTTCTCTGCGGCCAATCTTTACCCTCACTCTCTCACAATCTCCAATCTATCAACAAAACCACTAACCCCGCCGCCCGTTTCACTTCCATTCGATGCCGGGTTAACCGAGCCGGCAGCTCGGGCTACTCGCCCTTGAACTCGGGGTCAAACTTCAGTGACCGGCCACCCAATGAGATGGCCCCACTTTTCCCTGGTTGTGATTATGAGCACTGGCTTATTGTTATGGATAAGCCTGGCGGTGAGGGTGCCACTAAACAGCAAATGATTGATTGTTATATTGAAACTTTAGCCAAAGTTGTTGGCAGGTAAAATGTACTTTGCGGGTCTCGTTCTTTTAATTGAAAGTTTCGATATTTGTCGGTTTCTTGACTGCTAAACGTTTTTTGTGTTGTATCTTTTGTTTTTAGTGAGGAGGAAGCAAAGACGAAGATTTATAATGTTTCCTGTGAGAGGTATTTTGGATTTGGATGCGAGATTGATGAGGAAACCTCTAACAAGCTTGAAGGTCTGTTCAGATGTTAAGTCATTGCAATTCAAGAAATGGATTTACAATGTCTTTCCTCGTGATTATTGATTTTTTTTTCTTTGTTAACAGGTTTGCCTGGTGTTCTCTTTGTCCTCCCGGATTCATATGTTGACCCCGAATACAAAGACTATGGTGGTAAGACTTTGCACTTCCTTATAAGAGCGCAACTAATTTTCTTTTGTTTCGGAGTTGGTTAAGATAGCTCTCTATGTGTGGGTGTGCGTGATTTTGACAAAGGTGTTCTGCTTGAAGTTTATAGGAAGAAACAATGGTGATGATATAATTTGATTCACTTCAATGCACAGTCCATCTTGGCAAAGCTAAAGAGTCTTATGGGCAATGTTTAGCTTTGAATGCTAATGGACTAAAATCAATTTGTTCTCTCTAGACTGTTCTGTGCTTTATATTCAATGGAGATGCGGATCAGTGGAGATGAAACATGATTGCTACAGCATTGCTAATTGTTTAAAGATGGACTGTGTGGTTATTTCCTTGGTGAATGTATTTATAGGGTTGATTGTAACTTTTCGTTTATGGCTTGCTGTTATTTCTATCTTAGTCCATCTTGGCAAAGCTAAAAGCCTCAGATGGGCAATGTTTAGCTTTGAATGCTAATGGACTAAAATCAATTTGTTCTCTCTAGACTGTTCTGTGCTTTATATTCAATGGAGATGCGGATCAGTGGAGATGAAACATGATTGCTACAGCATTGCTAAGTGTTTAAAGATGGACTGTGTGGTTATTTCCTTGGTGAATGTATTTATAGGGTTGATTGTAACTTTTAGTTTATGGCTTGCTGTTATTTCTATCTTAGTCCATCTTGGCAAAGCTAAAAGCCTCAGATGGGCAATGTCTAGTTTTGAATGCTAATGGACTAAAATCAATTTGTTCTCTCTAGACTGTTCTGTGCTTTATATTCAATGGAGATGCGGATCAGTGGAGATGAAACATGATTGCTACAGCATTGCTAAGTGTTTAAAGATTAACTGTGTCGTATTTCCTTGGTGAATGCATTTTTAGGGTTGGTTGTAACTTTTCGTTTATGGCTTGCTGTTATTTCTATCTTAGTCCATCTTGGCAAAGCTAAAAGCCTCAGATGGGCAATGTTTAGCTTTGAATGCTAATGGACTAAAATCAATTTGTTCTCTCTAGACTGTTCTGTGCTTTATATTCAATGGAGATGCGGATCAGTGGAGATGAAACATGATTGCTACAGCATTGCTAAGTGTTTAAAGATGAACTGTGTGGTTATTTCCTTGGTGAATGTATTTTTAGGGTTGATTGTAACTTTTCGTTTATGGCTTGCTGTTATTTCCATCTTAGTCCATCTTGGCAAAGCTAAAAGCCTCAGATGGGCAATGTCTAGTTTTGAATGCTAATGGTCTCACATCAATTTACTCTCATTACCTGTTCTGTCCACCTTATACTCAATGGTGGTTCAGAATCATTGGAGATAATATATAAAATGTACTGCTTTCAAAAACTCTTTTTGGTGTCTTGACATTATTCATTTTACATGATATGAGCACCTTAATCTTTGTTCAGGTTATCTTTTTTTAATAGTTATGTGCTTGCTCTATCTCAGTCCATATTGGCAATGCTAAAAGCCTCAAATGGGCATTGTCTAGCTTTGAATGCTTATCATGTTACTGTTTCATGGCTTTCTTTTATGGCAGCTGAGTTGTTCGTGAATGGTGAGATAGTTCAGAGGCCACCTGAAAGACAGAGAAGGGTGGAACCTCAGCCGCAGAGAGCTAATGACAGACCAAGATATAATGACAGAACCCGATATGTGCGACGCAGAGAAAATATGCGGTGAACCACTGCATGGGGAAGCTTACTGTATAGTTTCTGCAATTGGGAGCTTGTCCTGCATGGCTACTCGTGTTTCTGCTTAACAGTTGAACTATGGATATTCTATGTTATAATTTGTACACCTCTTGAGATGTCTGATGAATGTAAAATCTGCTGTTCTCGTAATTTCCTCGTGTGCTCCTTCGAGATCTGGTTGCTCAGCTGCCCAGATGATACAGAATAATGCTTGTTGGTCACTTGCATGGAGAGGTTGTTAACGATATAATTTTGCATGCACATGTATAATGGTTGATTTTTAATATTATTTTTTAATATAATTAATAGTATCAGTCTCTAAAATATTATTGTATTTGGTGTTATAATTAATATTATTTTTATAATAATTCATATTATTGCTACTAAAAATATTATTATTTTCATTAAAATTTCTAAGAGTACAAATATTATTATCATCATTAATAAATTTAAAAAAACTCCTATTATTATGAAAAAAAACCACGTTGGGACACGTGACGCTTGGGTTCTCTCATGAGAGCGGACAACCCAAGTGCGACGTGGCGCTTGGCTTGCTTCCTTTGCTCTACAGTCCAAGCGTCAGTTGACACTTAGCTTGGGCACTGTTAGGTATGACCCAAGGCTAGCTTTGGGCCTGACAGGGAAGAAACCACACCCAAAAAAGTATTGGGTCTTGGCCGATGGCAAACCAAGCGCTGCCACGCCCACAAGCAGGTCGTCCAAGCGTCGTGTGGAACTTGATTTCTTTTCTCTTGGTACAGGCCAAGCACCAAGTGGTGCTTAAGCTTACTTGGTGCTTGAGCTGCCTATACTTTTAGTATAATTGTATTAAAAATATTTTTTTTAGTATAATTAATGTTTAGAGTATTAATGGTAAAAATATTATTGTTTGTTTTGGTGATATTATTTTTTTAGTATAATTAATATTAAAATAATTATTATATTATTTCTTAATATATTTTTTTAGTATAATTGATAGTGTTGGTATTAAAAATATATATTTTTTTTTAGTCTAATTAATAGTATTAGTCTCTAAAATATTATTATATTTGGTGTTATAAAAAATATTATTTTTATAATAATTCACATTACTGCTACTAAAAATGTTATTATTTATATTATAAATATTATTATCATCATTAATAAATTTTAAAAAACTACTATTACTATGAAAAAAATCACAATTGGAACACGTGGCGCTTGAGTTCTCTTCTAAAGGCGAACAACCGAAGCGCCACGTGGCGCTTTGGCTTGGATACTGCCAGGCATGGCCCAAGACTAGCATTTGGTTTAGCAGGGACATGACTCAAAATAGCATTGGGTGTTAGCCGCGGGAACACCACGTGGCGCTTGGACAACACCACGCTAGGCCGGCAACACAACACCACTTGGTGCTTGGTCTGCTTCTTCTTGAGTGCAGCCTTCGGCTGCCTACACTTTGGTATAATTAATTTTTAAAGTATTAATAGTAAAAATATTATTGTTTGTTTTGTTGATATTATTTTTTAATATTAAAAGAAATATTATATTTTTTTTTCTTAATATATTGTTTGGTATAATTGATGGTATTGGTGTTAAAAATATTATTATTATTTTAGTCTAATTAATAGTGTTGATCTCAAAACTATTATTATTTGTTCTCTTAATATTATTTTTTTGGTATAATTAATATTAAAATTATTATTATAGTTTTTCTTAATATATTTTTTTAGTATAATTAATACTATTAATCTCAAAAATATTATGATTTGTATTATAAATATTATTATTTTTAGTAAAATTTACAAGATTATATTTTATTGTAATTAATATTATTAATAAAATAATTGATGAATTTGAAAGAAAATGTTATATCATTTATTAATTGTACTAAATGTATTGTAATAATAATTTTATCAAATTACACTTAATTTTACATTTATTTTCATTTACAAATTACATACATAAATAAACTTGGGTCCTGTACGGCCTGGCCCAAGGCAAACTCCATGCTAGCCAGGACCCAAAAAAGCCTTGGATCATGGCCGCAGCAGGACCCAACTATGCTTGGACCTAGCTTGGCAGAACCCGAATAGGCTTGGGTTCTACTCCTAAATTTTTTTGGAAGTTAAAAGTGAGCTTGCGGCATAGCGCTGACCATCTAACTAGTGTTTATCTATTATAAAAGGGATTTGTATATTTTAGTAAAAAAATATTCTTAATGGATTTTCAAATAAATTATAAGAACTTTCTAGTTAACTTATGATATTTAGATATCAGTTTATTAATTATTAATTTTTAGAGAAAAAATCATTTTATAAACTTATTTGTAAATTTTCAAAAAAAAATACAAATTAGTTTTCTAAAACAACGCCAATTTTTTTTTAAAGACCATGTTTGACAAAAACTTAATTTTTTTTATAACGAAAGAAAACCTTTAGTTGAAACATTGCTAGCTAAGTAGGGTCTTAACCTCTGATCTAATTTTGACTTGATGGGGTTGACCCTAAACCTTTGATTTAACCATAAATCAAATAAAAATTCACTAGTTTGACCTAAAACAACAAACTTAAACTAGAAATCAAATCGAAATCGAACTAAAAAAAAAACATAAAAATTCAATTTTTTAATCAAAACAAATCAAACCCATAAAAACAAAAAACATGAAGACACCAAAGAACATTTAACCTGAAGTGTGAACACACAAAAAAGATTAGTGGTTTTGTGAAATGGGTATCACAACCATCAATAACTGAGTTAACCAGTTTTGAGACTTCGTTGGAGAAACTCCTACATCATTGTCATTGAAGACCACCTGATCTTGGTTGAGGGGGTGTACAACTTTCATTTGGATATAATCTTACTCAATTTTGATGTACGTAGTTTCACATTCATTCGTTTGAAAGTGGCAACCCGATCAATCTAAAATCTGAAAATGCAGTGACGACTGATCGGGAACAAGATGTTGAGTTTGTTGAAGAAAATAGGATGTAAATGTTTGATAGGAGTAGCTGATATTTGCAAACGAGGTGTTTTTTAGTTGAATGGTGGTGATTACAGCCTTAAAGATGGTCAGAAATACCACTTTCATCCTTCTAAAAGTGTCTACTCGATCAGCCAAAACTGTCGAAAATAAAGCTAAATAATGGTTAAATGACGTGTTGTTTAGGTTAAACCCTAGAAATTAGGGTTTTTAATTTATGATTTGACAAATTTTATTCCAATTATTTTTAATTGCACTCGTAATTGTCTTCAAACTTTTAATTTTATGTAATTTCACCATGTTGAACTCAATCATCATCCTTGAAATTTAGCATCATTTTCATCTTGATTTTTGGTTTCTGATTTGTGCACTTCAACTCTTAATTGACCATCAAATGTTCAAGTTATTCAATTTAGCTCCTGATTTGGTCAATTTCAACCTCTACAATCATACATCTTTTTTTAATTTGGTTATTGGTTTCAAATTTCTTTAATTAAGTTCCTAATTATCCATCAAACTTTAATATTTTTGCAATTAAACCTTTGATTTGATCAAATTAATTTTTTAAAATTGCAATTCGATCCCCAAACTGTAATTTCTTCCAATTAAAATCTAAAATGACTTTAAAAATCATTTTTTCTAGCAATTAAGTCCTCAATAAAATTAATTGAGCATTTCAAAATTCTTTGTGAGTTCTTACCTATTCAAATTTTTATTTTTTTATCCTAAATAAAAATATTTTCACCAAATAGGCCCTTTGTTAATCATAATTGGATTGCTAATTTTGTCAGTCTTATAAATTTTAATCCTTCAACTTTTTCACTTTTTATTTTGATCTTTTATCATCAACTGGAGCAATTTTCTAGGTTTTTTTTTTTTTATGTATATCCTCTTTTTTAAAAATTTTTTTTTATGGGATCAAAATTAAGTAAAAACAAACGTTAAAGTTTGATGAAATAAATTCTAAAAGAAGGAACATCAGAGAATTTATTTACCAAAAGTTATGGAAGGCGACAGCAATGGTGAAAATAAACCAGCAAGTGATGCCATGGAAGAGGATCCATGCCAGCCAGGTCAGGTTGGCGGTGGTATGGTTGTTCAAGACTTAGTATGCAACTATGCAAGAGTTTATCTGACTCTCAAGAACCAGCTCAAGATGAATTTGGAGGAGGTCGGAGAAAACAAAGTGATGGCTGAAGAAAAGCTAAATCTGGAGGAAGTCAGTAGAGATGATGAAAAAACTTATCTGAATGATAGTATGAGAACAGGACCAAATTCTATTGAGAAGGGTGATGGTAAGGAACAGGATTGTAATCTTGGACGCATTTTGGAGTCAGACTGTGTTTTTGTCGAGTTCAGAAGAACAGAAGCCTCATGCATGGCAGGACATTGTTTACATGGGAAGGTTATTTGATGACGGTGTTTTAGTGGTGGAATATGTTCCTCTTGATATTTACTTGGCCAGATTCCGAAAATGATTGCTCGTTTTAGTAATTTCCATGAACTAATTGGGAAAACCACCTGCATGCAGTCTTGCAGATCTGGATTACCGAATCCTCTGTTCATGCCTGATAAAATAACCCTACCGTTTAACAAGTCAGAGAAGTATTGAAATTGTCTAACATTAACTTTTGCCTATATGACATGTAGGAGAACGTCTTTTTTGGAATGTAATGGAAGCTTGCTAATGCCGAAATCATATTAACTGGTTGAAGCTTGGATTTTCAGGGATCTGGTTGGTCTGAACTCGTTGCCGGGACTTTTTTTAGGAGCCACTTTCGTTAGCTTTGAACAATTTGGTAACTTTTTCGGGTGAAAATATGAAATAAGATTACAATGGAAAGGGGCGGGGCAAAGCAACATCCACTTCCATCGCATCTTGATAAAGCAAAAGTCTCGAATTGTGTAGCTAGCCGATCTGTGCACTAACCCAGTTTCTTTGAAGAAGAAAAGCTAAAATTCTGATCACAAACACAAATTCAGTATAGGCTGCCCACATTTTAACAACAGCCCAAATTAGCAGAAAAACCCTACACGATTCATGGCAATTGGTTACAGGTTCTTAGTTCTTTAAAAGCAAAAATAAAAACAAACAAGGTTAATATATATATATATATATATATATATATATATATATATATATATATATGTTATTGCTTCTGTTTTGAACCAAAAACAGAAACCTTGATCGATATCAAAGTTCAGACTTTATATTGCGCAATAAAGTTGTTTAAGTAGATAGAATGAGAGGGACCGTAACTAAACGGTTCATGCTGGCTTCAACGAGAGGACTACATGCGAAGAAGAAAGAGAACTGTACTTGAAGTGTTGAGCAACATAAAGACATGTTTTCCGATCACGAGTTTGTCCTTCAAAAATTTGTGGTGGAAGACTACGGTGTCTGTATAATGAACGTTACACCCATAAATAAATAAACACACTGCTACCGCTCTGTTTTGTTCTGGAGGGAGGTCTGGAGCTGGGGCAAACGCTAAAGCCGTCCCACATGGGCTGGTTGAAAAGACAGTTTTTGGATATATTCTAAGATACGGATACCGATACACGACATCAGAGTGGCGCAGCGGAAGCGTGGTGGGCCCATAACCCACAGGTCCCAGGATCGAAACCTGGCTCTGATAAGAGAAGGCTTCCAAAACACTCTGTCATGTTTTCCATGCAATGCGTTTAAAACACTTTTCAGTAGTGTTTAGTTATGTTTTTCAAGTTTATTAGAATAATAAATAATAAATAATAAATAATAAATAATAAATAATAAATTTTATAAATTAAAAGGTTAAAACAAAAATAAAATTAAAAAATATATATAATTTCATAAATTATGTTAAATAAAATAAATAATAATTAAAATAATAAAAATTAAAATTAAAAAAAATAATAGATGAAAAAATTAAAATAATAATAATTAATATTTTATAAATTATTTCAAATAAAATAAGTAATAATTAAAAAATAAAAATTAAATTTAATAAATAAAAAGTTTTAATAAAAAATAATATAAAAAAACAAATAGCAATTACAAACAAACATACCAAGCCAAATAAGTAAGAAAATTCTTAACTCGTTGGTTTGGGGTTTATTTTTTAATGATTATAAGTTTATGGAATTAATCGATATATACAAATCGATCTGGATATCAATGTTCATAAAAAAAAAAACTAAAGAAAAGGAAGAAGAAGAAGAACACAGCAGCTATACGGGAAGGAGTGTTGCTTGGAAACAATACACGCTTCCTCAAGACACAGCAGTTCTCCATTTCGAAGCCTAGTCCGGTTTCGGTAGGA
>Ga0325410_1007258_pt1 | contig 12118 bp, 3 predicted proteins | sample PopdelMetagenome_16_FD_206182 | JGI IMG/M metagenome (GOLD analysis project Ga0325410, IMG submission 206182) | Populus deltoides microbial communities from Bellville, Georgia, United States - Xylem-PdIQD-R3 | ecosystem: Host-associated > Plants > Phyllosphere > Stem > Wood/Secondary xylem... | reverse complement strand
AAGCTTTATTTCGTTTCTTTTGCGTTTCCTCGTTCTCACAGATTGTTGTTTCTCCAAGTCCAGTGCCATTGAAACAAAATTTTGATGGAAAGTAAAGACTTAATTTGAAAGTTTTTTTTTTTTTTTTGGTAAGGCCGTCACAGATGAGAGAAGGGTCCTTGAAAAGGCAGAGAGCTTTTATATGGTTGCCTTGGGCTTGCTTACTCTCTCAAGTCTCAACCCTCAAGCCTCAGCCTCACTCGGTAAATTCTTCCTATTCTTTCTCTCCAAGCAACAAAACTAATCTCTCTCTCCGTCTATAAAAGTGGTCTGGTTTGTTGGCATTTAATATTTTGATTTATTAAGATTTATTATGTGTGTGAAGAGTATTATTTAATTTCTATGGCACGTTTACAGTTTCTACTTTCTATATGTGGTTAGGGTTTAAACTTTAAAGAAAGGAAAAGAACGTATAAGGGCCCACAGTATTGTACGGTGTAGTACATTGTTAGCAATTGATTAACGGGTCTATTGGTCTACAACAGTCCTCAAGATTTTGTGTGGACCCTTCCCTTTTTTATTTATTTTTTATTTTTATGCTTCTGATGCTTGTGATGTGATAATCATGAGTAGGGACAGCAAGGTTGCATGAGTGATTCCATGCACCTGGGATTTGATGGGTGCAATGAGAACACGATTGAGTGTAAACCACTCGAAAATTTCTCTTCTCTCTAATTGGTTTCGATAACTATTTAGCGGTCTTTCATTGCTTGTGAAAGGAAATACTAAAAATGTTTTCGCTCGTTCAAACTCACATATCCACACTCAGTGGGTTTCGAGTTGATGTAAACTGTACTTCCTGAATCAGAGTCAATCAGTTGATTTTTTAAAATATTTTTTTATTTAAAAATATATTAAAATAATATTTTTATTTTATTTTTTAAAATTATTTTTAATATTAGAATATTAAAATAATCTGAAAACACAAATAAATATTTATTTTAAAGTAAAAAAAAATTCAAATTTTTTTAAAAGTATTTTTAAAATACAAAAATGTAACTTAAACATTCGGATTTGATTCTTGTAACTAGAAAGAAGATGAATTTGGCATGTAGAAACTCCACTTTTGTGCTTATAATTTATCTTTGATGATCATAAATATAAAATTGTATGCTTTTGTGTTTTCCTGAACTTTGTAACTTCATTTCAGTTATACTAGCTAGTTTGATTTCTTGTATTACGAGACGAGCTTCTTCTTCTTTTTTCTCAACGTAAAAAAATAATGTGAATGCTGTTTAATGGTTATTCTAACCATCAGATAAGTTTTAACTACTGGTTGAAAAGTTCACACATGTCTTTAATAAAATAAATTAAGAGTTATGCTAATTAATAAATGTTATCCATTTATTCATTCCAATTAAAAATTGAGTTGGGAATAAGAAGATAAAAATATTGATCACAGGAAATATTTTTTTGGTTTAAAATTGAAATTGGATCTTAAAATGTTGATTTGTTTGAATTTTAAAAAATAAATTTTATTTTGTAAACTCTAGCAATAATTTGACGTCAAGATTTATTCTTGACATTATAAAAACCCAACCAAAATAAAATATCAAACTCAATCCCACAATTTAATGTTAAATGTAATTTAAAAATGAAAAAATGAAAAAAAAAAATCATAAATAGCTACTGCAATCATCGGCTTGTATCTTTATTTTTATGTTATATTTTTTTATTTTTTTAATATTATATTTCTTCATGTATTCATTATTTCAAACATTATTTCATTATTTACCAAATGTTAATTTACAAATAACTATAGTTTTTCTAACGAGAAACAAAAGTACCTGGTAAAACAAAAGGCTAATAAAGACAATCAAGATTGTTCACTGTTTAATATTTTTCAGTTTTTTAATATATCAATACCAAAAAATCTATAAAAAAGTATTTAATATATTTTTAAATATAAAATACTTTTAAAAACATATTAAAAATAGCGTGTTTGCTGACCAAGGATCAAAAAGTTAAACTTAGAAGTTAAGTTGATGTGAACGCGGAGTTGATAAAACGTAACAATGACAACTCTCTATGGACTGTTTTTCTCGTGCCTAAGCTACCTGCTAGAGCCAGAGTCATAATTACTTCCTCCTACACTACTCTAGCATGGTAATTTTACTAGTTGAGAGTTTAATTTAATAAATTTTTATTACAGGGGTTGATCCACGTGTTAATAACTACTAACAGTATATGCATGGCTAGGTCCATGTGTCCACGTCATATCTCTTCCCATGAATTGTTTGTATTTTACTATTGTATAAAGAATATAAATAAGATTGGTATGGATGGAATAAAAATATATAGATGGATGTATAAATCTCTAGTAGCTTTTGGAAACACATATAATAATAACTTTAGTAATTAATAGAACTATTTTTACTGCAGTAACTGCACCTTTTACTACGATAATCACAACAAGCAGTAACAATGGAGGCTCGAGGAAATCTTTCAGGGGGGTAACCAGTTCCCCTGCAAGCTAAAAAGAACCATCTTTTTTTGGTTGGATCGGGAATTGCAACTGGCACGTGGCACGGCTTTGTTTATTTACTAGACTAGGCCCGTGCTAGTCGTGGATCCACATTTGGTTTTTTTATATATATATAAATTTCGATGTTTAAGTCACTGCAAACGAGTTTTGAAGAAATAAAAATAAATTGATAATTTATACATCTAATAAGTGATTTTATTTTCATTATTAAAAAAATAAATAATAGATGAAGTTATAAGATTCATTTTGAATTTTTATTTTTATTTTTATTTTTTTTGCTGTTTTTTAAATTATTTTGAATAATTAAAATTTTTATTTATTTAATCCTTCAAAAAATTTGATTTTGTTTCCATGTTAGGTATTTCGAGTCTAATGAATCGGGTCATATTTTTTTTAATAAAATAAAAAAAATTTTATAATTCTATTTATTTTTTTTATTGAGTTATTTAAATTTTATGATCTGGAGTATTGATTTAACAGAATATTTCAAGCTAACTCAACACTGATTGCTTGGATTATAAGTTTCTTATAACATGTTTTTATATTATTTTTTTAATTTTATTTGGATACTTCAATATTATTTTTTTAAAAAAAAATAATTCAACACTATGTCACGAAACACGAATATCAATACTAGTTGTAAACTATTAATTATAAGATATTTCATTAATTTCATTTTAATTTACTTTTTAACTATTTAAGTAAAATTTTCAGGAATATTTTAATTTCAATATAAATAGTTAGTTTTTGAACAATCTGGAAAGATGAAATTAATATCAAATTCGAAGGAGGAACACTGCACTGGGATTTTCTTGGCCGTAAAAGCAAAATAATAATAACAATAAATCAAAACAAAATATATCATTCAGCCCAACTTTGCTCCAAAAGCCCGAAAAGAAAAAAAGTTATGTAGGCCCACGTACAGGTACAAGAACGAGTCCATATCAATATAAGGGCTAACAAATCCTCCTCTTAAACCATCAAAAGTCAAAACCCTCTCCCTCTGCCTGGACCTTTTTTTTTGCGCTAACTCAAAACCTTAAAATTGCAGTGAATTAATACTAAAGATCACGGTTCGAGTACTGTAAATGTAAATTTTTAGGATCATTGGTTGTTTAGTCTCTAGACTCTCTACTGTTCTCCTTCTATTTCCTACTTTAGTTCAAACCTCCTAGGAACATCCTTTCCATTAAAATACAAACGACAAGAAGCATAAAAGTCGAGTTAAACGGGTGAAACTCCCCCACTCTTCAAGTAAACTTCACACTAGTCCTATTTATTTGTTAAAAAATAGTTTTTTTTTGAAAAATAAATTTTAGAAAAATAATTTTTAATGTTTGGTAGTGTAATGAAAAATAAGTTGGAAAATATTTTTCCAGTGTTTGTTATGTCATGAAAAATGAGCTGGAAAATAATTTATTAATATTTTATTTTTCTCATGTTTATTAAAATAATGCGGAACAAATCTTACAAATTAAAAAGTTGAATGAGAATGAAATTGAAAAAAAAATATAATTTCATAAATTATCTCAAATAAAATAAATAATAATCAAAATAATACAGATCAAATCTAAAAAATTAAAAAAGATGAAAGATGAAGAAATTAAAATAATAATAATATTTAACATTTCATAAATTATTTCAAATAAAATAAGTAACAATCAAAAGAACGAGGACCAAATTTGATAGACAAAAAATTTCAATAAAAAAATATAAGGAAAAAGCAAATAGCAATTATAAAAATAAGGACAAAAATTAATATAAAAATTAAATTTTAAGAGATGAAATTAAAAATTAAATATTCAAAACAAATTATATATAGCAATAAAAAATTTAATGATCAAATTTGATATAATCAGCAAATAATGACATTTCTAAATTTTTTACAACTTTCAAAAAGTGTTTTCCGTCTAAATTTTTCAGGAAAACACTTTGCTGAAAACCAAGCCAAATTTTCCTTTGACTAGAAAGTGTTTTCCGTTGATCAATTTTTCTAATGGCAAACAAATACAAGAAAGTTTGGAAAGTAGTTTCCTGAAAACTACTTTCCGGAAAACAAACACATGTAAAAGAAAAAACACTTTCCTGAAAAACAAAACAAATTTTTCTTTAACTGGAAAGTGTTTTTTGTTGATCAACTTTTATAATGACAAATAAACACAAAAAAATTTAAAAAATTATTTTTCAAAAATTATTTTTCAAAAAACAAACATGGATATCAATCCTCTTTCCAACACTTCAGCTGTATAAAAGTGTAACAATTCAGCGGGGGTGAATTTTTTTTTTCCTTTGAAATTTCTTTTCAAAAATTTCAAGTGCTTTACTTACTGTCAAGCATGGGATCCTTTGGCATTCCATCTCGACGAATGGCTGAAGAAACTCACAGATAGTCAATTAATCTTAAATATCTCAAGAAAAAAAAAAAACTCTAGTCTCTCTTGTGGGAAAACCTGCTAAGGACTGTTGGTTTTTTATATATATATATATATATATATATATATATATATATATATATATATATATATATATATATATTCTTATTTATTCCATTGCTGAAGCGCAGGCCCATATAAGTTGTTTCAATTTTTCAGAACCCTTCTTTCCAAAACAAACATATACTCTGTATGTCGTTTTTTCGTAACACAAACGACGTGTCGTCTTTCTTTAGCGAAAAATAAAAAGTAAATACTGCTTTCAATAGATGATGTGCCCTACCTTTTAATCGCGCTCGCTGTTTATGCTGAAGCTGAAATAATGGCCAATACCAATCCCTCACAGCTCCTTCCGTCAGGTCAGCTCCATTTTTGTTTCTTCTTTACGAGTTTTGCACTCTTTTTTAATTTTCTTGAAAAAATCATTAGTAACAAAAGTTATTTTGGATTTTTTTTTCTTTTCTTAAAAAACAGAGCTAATAGACAGGTGCATAGGGTCGAAAATATGGGTCATAATGAAAGGAGACAAGGAGCTTGTTGGTACTCTCAGGGGTTTTGACGTCTATGTCAACATGGTCCTTGAAGACGTTACTGAATAGTAAGTCATAATGAACTCTCTTTCTCTGATTTTCCTTTCTTTCCCTTTTCTTTTAGGGTTTTAATAAATATATGCAAAACTCCACTTTTTGTTGAAATGTGAAGGTTTTTTTTTTTCACTTAATGTTTCTTTACTCTGGTAATTTTGGTGTTTAATGTCATGGCTTTTTTTTTTTTTTAGAATGATAATGATCGGCAAGAATTTTGGGTATCTTGAATAAATTGCTGCCTTTCATAAGGACAGGTTCATGGATTACGGTCTTTGCGATTGCTGGCATCATTGTCTTTGATTGCTATACTGAGCTGTATTTGTATGTGACTGGTGTAAGGCTTGGTTGTAAAATTTTACTGTGCTTTTATTTTTTCCAAATTGAAGTAAAATTGTAATCATGGTGGTCAGTGATCATACGAAGGAATTGATGTTATACTTCGGTAATGCTTTCTGCTTGATGCTGATCGAGTGATGGAGTCTTATGGTTGGTCTGTGCGTTGTGGCTGCACATTTTGTCTGCGACTTCCCTTTCTTGCAAGCCATTAGCGAGTGACTTTGCATGGAGATTAGAGTACTTTCCATCCCATATATTCAGTAAAACATCATCTTATGTGATACATTGCTGAAAGACTGCTTGTTTTTGAATTTGCTTTAATCTGCTTCTTTATCAATGTTGTAGTGAAATTACAGCTGAAGGGCGACGCATAACCAAGCTTGATCAGATATTGCTGAATGGAAATAACATTGCCATTGTAAGTATGATTGCCTGTGGCTTATTTTAATTCTAGTCCAAGCCCATTAAATTACAGCTGTGTTCAGCGTTCCAGTATTTGGGATTTCTTTTTACTTGTGTCTTGTTATTTTATTGGTGAGCTACCCTTGCTCTCTCGAGATCCTTGAAAAAGGACACAATGTGAATTGGAGAGGTCTAGATTGTGTTTTACTTTGTTGAAATTTGTAGTTCTCTGGATGTGTGGATTTTCTAATTTTAGTTTGCAATACAGCTGGTTCCTGGTGGTTCCCCTGATCCAGAATGAAAGCACGGGGATGCTTGCATAACTTATTTTTCCTTTTGATGTAACTGTGGCAGATAACTTCTTCGTTTTATTGAGAAGTTCATTTGTTAAGAATTCCACTTCCATCTTTGTGCTTTCCTGCAGAAATGTAGCTGAAATATTATGGTTGTAAATGATTTTCTTTGTCTAATGAACCGTATTATCAGGGGATTTGCTCTTGTCTTTTCTTTTCTTCTCTAGTTGTTTGATTGTCTAAGATTAATTCAACTCTAAATATAGATATACTACTAGGACCTAGAATGGTTCAGATATGGCATGAGATACGGTGAGCCAAGGGAAATGAGAAATAGTTTGAATACTTGAGGCTGAACTGGACAGCCCTTACTCAGGTGGATATATAGAGAACATGGTTATTTAAATCCATTGATTGCGATGCCATGATTTTAAGCTATCAGCTTGTTAATGTCAGTGACATTATTACGAGTAAAGCTACCATGTAAGCATCCATGATGTGGAATGATAATTGCTAATATTTCCTTTCATTTGTGATGATATATTCGTATATTCCTCCGTTTTTCGTTGGAGTTATTAAATGAATGGTTATCTTGTTTTCATACATTGTGAGGCCAAGATGAGTTTGATAGCAGCACGCCCAGCTAATCGGGTGAAAGGAAACCAACTAGAGAGTCCTGAATAGTGAGATTTGGCTAACATCCTCATCCCATTCTGTAAGCCGCCCCCAGCCTTTTCGTTTAGAAATCGGAATGGGCCAGAATCCCTTGCCATTTATTGTACAGTAAATGGTATTATTTGGTTCAAGTATGGTAATAAGCGTTGGAATTTCAGAATACAATTTCTAAATCAAAACCAGAGGCAATCTCGGCTCTACGAGGAAATCTTGTTTCGAACAAGAACCAGAGTATGATGCGACATGTACCTAAAGCCCAGTAATATAACGAGGCTATATAGATGTTAACTAGATGTCGTGCCTGCGAGATGCCATGAACTTTTTGTATGCTTTTGTGTTGCTGTGGGTTTGATAAAAAAATATATACAAAGAAAAACTGTTTCAATTCACAATGTTTTCAAAGAAAAAACTACAAAACTAAATTTTTATTTAGCTTAATATTAAAAAAATAAAATCAACAAAGAAAATTTTGAAAAAAATCATAACAAAAAAAACAAAAGGAAAAAAAAACCATGCAGGGAAACACTGTAGCAATTTATAGTGTTTCATGAAAAAATCTATAATTGTAATTTTTAACGAGCTCAATATTAAAAATAATAAAATTAATAAAGATAATTTTGAAAAAAATCATTAAAAAAATTCATGCGGGGGGACACTGTAGCAATCCACAGTGTTTTTTTTAAAAAACTATGAAGCTAAATTCTCAACCAGGTCAATATAAAAAAAATAAAATCGACAAAGATAATTATAAAAAAATCATAAAAAAAACAATGTAGGGAAACACTGTAGCAATAAACGGTGTTTTAAAGAAAAAAAAACTACAAAGCTAAATTCTCAACCAATTCCATATTAAAAAAAATCAATAAAAACAATTCTGAAAAAAAAATACAAAAAAAGAAGAAGAAAAAATAAGAATACAATTTTGGAAAAAAAAGCAAAAATAAATAAAAAAAACAAGTGGGAAAAGTTAAAAGTTGAATTTTCAACCAACTCAATATTAAAAAACAAATTCGATAAAGATAATTTTGAAAAAAAAACATATGAGAAAGTACCATAGCAAAATAAAAACTATGTGGAGAAACATTGTAACAATCCACAGTATTTAAAAAAAAACTACGAAGTAAAATTCTCAACCAGCTTAATATGTAAAAAAATCGACAAAGACCATTTTGAAAAAAAAAAGAGAAAACAATTCATAAAAAATCATGTAGGGAAATATTGTAGTATTCCATAATGTTTTTTTTTTAAAAAAACTATAGAACTATATTTTCAACCAACTCAATATTTAAAAAAAATTGACAAAGATAATAAAAAAAACAAAAACAAAAAAGAATAAAAAAAAAAAGGGAAGGAGACAATCTTGGGAAAAAAAATACATGTAAAACCCCCAAAAAAAAAAAACAAATGTGGGGGAGAAACAAAAAAAAAATAAAAAAAACATAAAAAAAATGAACAAATAAAAAACAAAACAAAATAAAAATAATAATAAAAAAAAAAACATGTGAATAAAGTTACAATACCTTCCCCCACGTGTTTTAGTGTATTAGTTAATTAGAGTGAAGGAAAATATATTTCTTATATCAGTCCAATTATGGCTATGAATGACTAATCTTAACATGGTTTTTGAATGACTTGTTGAAGGAGGGCGTGGAGGACACCTAATCTCCACGTGGTCCACTTCAAAAAGTACAAAACCCTTGCCCCCCAAGGAGTCAAATTTGTCAGCGTCAGCTTTTTATTCCTCTGCAAGTAATCTACCTAGAATAAATAAGAAAGGTAGCTCTCATCTTCTTTTTGTTCCTATCTGCCTACCCTAGCTTGTAGGAGATCAAGTACGCTCTCTCACTCCATAAATGTTTTTCATAACAGTTCTTTTTTTTTTTCCTATTTCCTTTTTGTGAGTTTTGGGCTTCGAACTGGTTTTGGTTCTAGTTTTCATGCTTCAGATTTTGTCTTTAATGTTAAATTGTTTCTCTGGTTCAATTCTTGAAGAAGATCATTATGTCATGCTAGTATGACTAGAAACCACGACATGTCAATATTACTTCCTTTTCTTTTAACTTCTCCTGATCTTAAAACCTTAGAAGTGAAATGCATTCATCTTTGATTCAATCAATATAACGAGAAACGATGAGTTGAATGATATCTTCCTTTTGTGTTTGTGGCATAGTTGTTAAACTCATATGAACTTGACTGATAGAGTAAGTCCTGGCCGGTTATGGATTGGAAAAAGGTCTAAAGTTAGTCGTTTTGGAGAAATCTTACACTCAAGGTTCATCTATTAATCTTAACTGATGTAAAGTGTGAATTAGGCATTCTAATTTTGTCGAGCTTGAGCTTGAATATCGGAGCTTGGCTCAAGAACCTGATAGTTCACTGTTAATGGGTTATAAATTTCTTGTCTTGTCATCGTTTGATGTAATTGTCTTTGGATTTACACGTCGACACATTTAATTAACTATGAAAGATCAAAGAAGGTCCTTGCTCATGGTTCTATTTGGTTGTTCTTGTGAATACACAATTGAATTGCAAATTGCCATATTGAAAATGAGAGTTTTTATTATGCTCACTTGTGCATTCATATTTTGTCGGTTACAGGCATATTAGAAACTTAGAGCTTTTGGAAAGCGAGCAGCATGCATGGCAAAGCATCATCCAGATTTGATTATGTGTCGGAAGCAGCCAGGAATTGCCATTGGAAGAGTTTGTGAGAAAGATGATGGGAAATGTGTCATCTGCGACTCCCTGGTGCGTCCTTGCACCCTTGTGCGGATTTGTGATGAGTGCAATTATGGATCCTTCCAAGGTCGATGTGTTATTTGTGGAGGAGTGGGAATCTCTGATGCTTACTATTGCAAAGAGTGCACACAGCTGGAGAAAGATAGGGATGGATGTCCAAAAATCGTTAATTTAGGGAGTGCGAAGACAGATCTGTTTTATGAACGTAAGAAATATGGTTTTAAGAAAAGATGATAAGCAGCGGGTTACATCTCTAGTGGTTTTTCTCTGCCATTGTTAACCTGAATTTCCCGAGACAGAAATAAAATTGATGGACAACGTAGTAGTTCTTTGAATTGTATTACTATTTGTTACTGCCAGTCATCGCGAAACGCTATTGATTATGTTGCCTTCGATCCAATTGACTTGGATCGTACCATAGAGATGCCTAGTATTATTTTTTTCTCCTTTTGTGCTCTCTGCTTACTTCAAATCCCATGTTTATGGTCCAATGGACTTGGATTGTGTGAGCTAGGATCTGAATTTAGTTTCAAAGATGGCTCGTGCTTGGCAGCCTAGTCTTGGCTACAACTGTTGAAAGCTTTGATTTCTGATGGTAGATATCTTTTCCTCCTTTTCTTGGTTGTTTGAGGGGTGCTTCTTAGAAGTGGCAAGATGAATCTAAATTTCTGATGCTGAAAATTTGATTTTCACTTTGTTGAAGTGAAAATGCACCTTATAGTCTTCCGCACAAACGAACATATAAAATGCACCTTATAGTCTTCCGCACAAACGAACATATTTTTAGAATGTTTTTGGTATCATGTAGCTTTTATAATTGTAATATGAAAAATTATTATTTTAATGTATTTTTTAACTAAAAATATTTTAAAAAATATTACCTATTAAAATATCAAAAATAAAATACTAGAAGTGTCAACGGAGGCTTGCGAATGCTGGCCCAAAATGGGGAATCACGCGGAATGGACAAGTAGAAAGTTTTGGTAAGTACAGTTTTGAGATTGTGAGGCTTAGCTTGGTTGCATGTATTTGTGAAAGACATCCCATTCATTTATTAAAAAGTAGAGTAAAACAACTCCATGTGTTCTTCCGTTCAGCATGGTCGTTCGTTATGTCTTCTTCAACTGCAGCAAATCACCGTCGAACAGGTTAATCAATGGGACGAAAAGTTTACCACTAGATGTGATTAAGAGAAGTACCTTCTCTTTCCGACTTCCAGAGGACCTCCACTATTGAAGGGGAAAAAAAATAAAAGAATTTACTTTTTAAGCCTAACTATAAATGCCTAATTTTCCAATTTATACGAAATTTTCGTCATAATAATCATATTTTTATAAGTTTTTTTTTGTATATTTATACTACAAAAACTGAAAGGTTATTAATAAATTCAAATTTAACTGATAAAAAAAAACTCGTAAAACATCTCTGTGAATTTAGGCAACCATGCCCGAGCCTAATTTCTTTTAAGATGTATAGGCTCGGACATAATAGCTCGAGCTCATGATGAATATGTTGTCTAGCGCCATTGATGTTGGGTATAAACCGCAACATCCATATGGATCTGGATTACCATGTCCGAGTCTAATATACTTGAGCTTTGACAGCATGTCTTGACTCATTTTTTACTAGTAATGGGTTCAAAAATATTTCTCATGGCCAACACTATTTGGAGAATTTTTTTCAAAACTCTATATGAGTCCTTCAGTATTTTATATTGATCCAACATATATTATTTTGAGTAAAATACAACTCAAAATATCACATGGATAAAGTGACTCTTTAACTTATTCTCTTCACACACAAAAAAAAAAGACATGTGGACTATATAAATACTCATGAATCTTTCAAACTTCAAGTTCACAAATTCTTTATTCTCAATATTTCTAACATATATATTTCAAGAGGTTATTAATTTATCTAAAATATCATTGCATGTTTTTTATAAAAAAAAATTCTTTAGCATATTTTATCAAAATGATACCTTTTCATGCACCATATATCAGTCATATTGACTTGCTATGCACCAGTCATCAACCAGTCTGACTATAAAAAATAAATTAAATTATTAAAATCAAGAAATTAACTAATTATCTATTACATAAACATTACTCCTACACATCTTAGATTTTT
>Ga0325410_1007255_pt1 | contig 12120 bp, 9 predicted proteins | sample PopdelMetagenome_16_FD_206182 | JGI IMG/M metagenome (GOLD analysis project Ga0325410, IMG submission 206182) | Populus deltoides microbial communities from Bellville, Georgia, United States - Xylem-PdIQD-R3 | ecosystem: Host-associated > Plants > Phyllosphere > Stem > Wood/Secondary xylem... | reverse complement strand
AAAAAAAAAAAAAAAACTGTCCTCAAGTACTGCATGAAAATAAATAATGAACTCATATTGACACCTATACCAATCATATTAGGGTTCGGTTAAGTGGCTTTTTCAGATATTTCCAAAGTGAGTGCAATATTAACGTTATTCAATCTGATAAATATTATTAAATAAATGGACGGCATATTTAATACAAGTACTGCATGTAAAAATTAACATATACTAAAATACAAAAATTTCTTATTTGCAATAAACATTGAAATGCCATCTTCTATTTCACTTTTATCTTTAAATTTTTTTATTATTTTTTAAAATCTTAAACTTATTTTTTTTAATTTCATTCTCTAACATTGAGTTTACTAGATATTGAACTTTATAATTTTTTATTTGTTTTTTTTAAAATATCTCAGTCATATGACCCGGGTCGCGAGTTTTTCATATTAGTTGTGTTAACTCGGGTTATTCTTTTGTTTTTTCCATTAATTTTTTTTTCAACTTCATTCTTTAACATTGGGTTGATTGGGAATTTGGTTTTATAATTATTTTTTTTATTTGTTTTCTATGGGGTTATGATGGTCTCGTGACAAGAATCAAAAGTTTTGCGGGTTAGCTAAGTTGATTGAAGTTTTTTTTTGTCACATTTTTTAATTGAATAGTTTTTTTTATTAATTTCATAATTTAATATTTAGTTGACTGAGAATTGAACTTTTAATTTTTTTTTAATTTTCTTTCTATGGAGTTATCTCGATCTCCTAACCCGGGTTTGGCAGGTTAACCTGAGTTGACTTGAGTAACTTTTTTATCTTTTTTTTATTTTAATCTTTCAGCATTGGATTGATTGAGAATTGAAATTCATGATTTATTTATTTTTTATTTTTTAATTTCAAACTTTTTTTCTCAATTTCATCCTCCAACATTGAGTTTATTGGGTATTGGACTTTATAATTTTTTTGTACTTGCTTTCTATGGAGATATCTCAGACTTCTCAGTTTCATAACTTAGGTCATGTGTATTAAGTGTGTTGACTTGAGTCATTTTTTTATTTTTTATTAATATTTTTCTCAACTTCATCCTTTAACATTGAGTTGATTGAGAATTTGTATTTATAATAGTTTTTTGATTTTATTTCTATGAAGTTATTACGGTTTCGTGACAAAAAATGAGAGTTTTGCGGGTTAGCTAAGTTGACACTTGAGTTTTTTTGTCCATTTTTCAAATGAATTTTTTTTTCAATTTCATCATTCAATATTGTTTTGACTGGAAATTAGACTTTATAAAAAAAAAAATTTCTATAGAGTTATCCTACTCTTCCAACCCGAGTTTGGAAGGTTAACCTGAGTTGATCCAGGTTATTTTTTTAATCCTTTTTATTTGATTTTTTTTTCAATTTAATCTTTCAACATTGGATTGATTAGGAATTGTGCTTCATGATTTTTTTTTTTATTTTCTTTCTATGGGGTTATCATGGTCTTATGACCTAGGTCGCAGGTTAGGCCGATTTACTCAGTTTTTTTCCTTTTATATTTGATTTTTTTTTCAATTTCAACTTTTATTTTTGGGTTGATTGAGAGTTAAGTTTTATAATTTGTTTCGATTTGTTTTCTATGAGATTATTCCGGTCTCATGACTTAGGTTCAAGATGTTAACCTGGATTGGATCGACTCATTTTTTTAATTGAATTTTGTTTTCAATTTTATTTTTCAACAAGAATCCAGGTTGACTCGGCCTCATTATCGAGTAACTAGTTCTTCAACATGATACATCATTAAACACTAGCCCCATTACCAGATAACTAGTTCCTCAACATCACCGAATATTGTCGTTGTGGTCAATCACCCTTCATAACATACTACGTGTTTTTCGTCTATTCATTTAATTACATAACATACCAATTTTTGCCTCAAAAGCATAAACTTTCTATTAATAATAGTAATACACAACATAATCAAATAGTCATTGTAAATTTAATTGTACAAAAGCATGTTTAATTGAATAAATAAGTCAGGGAGGGTCACTTCCTTGCTAATACTTTTAGTTCCTTTTAAATCAACTAAATAACAAATTATCTCGGTGATGATGATCTGATGATTAAGTTATGAGAGTCTCGAATAATTGGACAAGTATTAAAATTATTGTTTGCAGGTTATGAGATTGTTGGGTTGAGAACTTGGTATTGAAAATATAGACAAAACTTTGTCAAATTTGCGATAGAATATATTTGTGATTTATACTTCTCATTTGCATCTCGTTATATACGTAGGGTAGGGTGAGCAATTATATATAACATTTGTTCTCTAAGGCATGGTTTTTGTTGGATAAAGTTGCAAACGTTTCTTCAAATCTCAAATTAGTAATTTAAGGGACAATTCTGCATCAATAAGCTTAACCAAAGAGAAAAAATAAAGGGATTAGGTGGGTTCATGACTTGAATATGCACTACTCATCATCATTTAAGAGATCAAATCATTTTGTCTCTAGTTTTGGGCATCTTGACATTATCCTTGGAAAAACTATACTATCAAAGGATTTATTAGAAATGAAAAAATAAAGTATTTTCTTTTAGAAATAAGAGTTGTATCCTAGAATTTGCATGACATGTTTGGAAATCTAATCAATTTAAAAGATTTAGAATAATTTACCATTATATTTCTCATTGTGGATGAAAACATAATGTCAAATAATACTTTTAAATAAATATTTTTTAATTTTAAAATCAATAATAAAAATTAGATTAAAAAAATACAAAAACTACTTTCACAATAAAGGATATAACTCAATTAATAAAGAACATTATACTTTTAAGGGAAACAAATTTCAAAAACTCAAGTAATCCTTATCAAAGTATAAATATGATGCTTAAAGGATGAGAAATGTTTGATGGCATGCCTAATAACTTTTACATCAAATTCACATTTCATATATTTGCTTGATAAGAGCAAATGTTATTAAATAAACTTGCAATAGTGTTATATGGAAAATTTTGGATAGATTTAGAAAATTCCATTCAGATATGCCTAAAAAAGTAGTCAGAAATTATCTTTTTTGAATTAACAAGAGAAAAAAAATATCTTTTAGAAAAATTAATTTACACGTAAACTTAATTCATAGTTAATGCCAATAACAACCAAAACATAAAATCAACAACCCCAATTATTTAATGATAGCTTCACTGCCACTATTAAGATTTTTGCAATATATAAATACAATTAAAAAATATTTTTAAATTTTTTTGAGAGTTTCAAGGATCGTATTAGAAAATCTAGCGTCGTTTAGGATTTATATGAAGATTACCTGAAGATCATATATTTTTATAGGGTTAGACAAACTCTTTAAGGTTGGATTGTTATAAACCTCAATCCATATAATTATCTAACCTTTAATACTAATCCATATGAACTACAGGATTAGAAATCTCATGAAATTCTTTTAGGAGAGATGGATTGTTATGCCTTGAGTATTAGCAAAAATATAGTTAAAAAAATTACAATAAAAATGAATTACTACAAATTAAAAAGTTAATATATGTATTCAATAAAAGAAATCAAGAATTATACGTCTCAATAAATGATAAAGAAATATTTTGATTCCAACCAAAGATCGAATTGAGAAGTTGAGATAAAGATGCATATTAAATTATATGATCTCATGTTGCGAGGAGCTCTTTAATTTTTTTTATTTAATTATACAATAATAAAATTGTTTTTGGTAAGAAAAGAAATAATCTAAACTCCATTAAGAAAAAATCTAGTATAATTCCTCCTTTTCTTATAATATATATTAAAAAAAAACATATTGCTTTGTCATTGGTTCTTGATTTGATAAAAATACTAAAAGAACTAGAATAAATATAGATCGTTGACATTGTTTTGGTTCCTAGATTGTGGGTAACCAACAACTTTCTCTCTCTCTTTTTTTTTTGTCATTTATCAATGAGATTCTCTCTTTTCACCCTGCCCAATGATTGAAAAATAAACAAAGTAATTTTTTGGACTTAAATGATCTTTTGCGTGAATTTTAGATTGGTCATATGATTTCCTGTTTTTATATTTTATCTCTATTTCTTTGAATTTTTTTCTATTGCAAATTTCACCATTAACTCATTACATTGAATATAAAAAAATTCAATTAGGAATAAAATTAACAAAATTGAATTTGATTTTGTCAAATCGAGTATGAACCAAATATTAGATTTGTTTCTCGACACCGTGAGGATCCTATACCAGGCCAATTAAAACAAATTACCAAGCTCAACCCTAAATCAACTTACTGTAATGTAAAAGAATTAAATTGAAAAAAAAGAGGCAAGTGACCAAAACAAAATCAAATGACAAAAAAAAAAACATAATGTGAAAGGATTCAATTGGGGAAAAAACCCAACAACATTGACTTTGATTTTGCCAAATTGAGCATCAACCAAGCTTTGGATTTGTTTCTCAACACCATGAAGACCCCATACCTAGCCATTTTAAGCCCCTAGAAACAAGTTATATAATTCTTTTTCAAAAGTAATTTAGTCATTTTATTATACTTTAAAAATATAAAAAAATTCAGTTATCATCGATTAATCTGATAATGGCTAATATACATTACAAAAAGGTTATATTACCTCTAATAGACATACAATTGAATTTTATTGAGTAAGGTAAATTATATATTACATTGTTTCAATCCAAACTACAATAAATCTACATTCATAATAAAATATTGATTTTCTCTTGCTTTTTCTATATAATATAATTCATAAGACCATTTGGGACTTACGAGTATATAGGTTAAGGTGGTTTGTAGTTATTCCTATAAATAATACTCTTCTATTCAAGTTTCGAAAAGGAAAATGTATCAACTTGCTATAATATCTTTTGTTACAATTTTGATTTAAAATTTACCTTTAATGATAACCATTAATAATAATTATTATTATAGCCATTATAATTAATTACTATAACTATTATAATTAATTACTATAACTGTTCTATGTTTTAATGGTATTAATTGGTTACCATTAACTTATCATATTTAATTGTTTTAAATATGATTTGTATCTAATACACACACATAGGGCAATTCATATTAGTAGACATTCTTAGGAATAAAAAACATTTTTCTATTTTAAACTATTCTCTCATATTTGTTTTTAAAACATTCCTTTCTTAATTCTCCCAAGTTCTACTGTAGCTATTTTTTATTTGTCCTTTTAATTCAAGTGAGCATCAAGGGTGATTAAAGTTTGAGGAATTTTTGTTGCATCCAAAATTCCAATGGATTGTTGTTTCTTGGGAGAGATGCACATTAAATTTAAAGTGTCCTTGAGTAGAGCAAGTGTTTTCCCTCTGAGGATAGCACTACCATGTGCCACAATCTCAGGCTTCGTCTAAATCCTTACTCTTCTCATATTTACTTTTAGTTGAAATTATTTTTATTATTACTTTCAATACTAAGTTACGTCAAGTAATAATTGTTGCATTTGTTTGCCTTATTTATTTTTCATTAATTCTCAGAGAGTAAAGTTTTCACTTGGTTAATTTCCTTTTTTTTTAAGATTGATTTGTTTGCTTGATTTTTGCTATGGACATTATAAATTCCTTATCTAGTAAATCTGAAAAGTTTTCTGGTCAAAACTTTCTTTGTTGGCAACAACAAATGAAATTATGGTTTCCTGAATTAGGCTTTTTTTTGTGATTATAAATGGTTATAAAAATAAAAGTGTTGAAAAAACAAATAGTGAAATATTAACTTTTGTAGTTGTTTATAAGTGGTGCATCTTCCTCTAGCGGTATGGTTTCTCTAAAGATAAAAATATTTTGTGTTGTGGTAAAATTTTAAATGCTTTGTTTGATAATATTTATCATATATTTTGTTATACTAAAATTGCTTTTAAGTCATTTGAAGAACTTGAATATAACTATGGTACAAATGAAAAAGGTCTTAAAAAATATTCAATTGAAAAATGGCTTAATTTTCAAGTGGTTGATGGAAAAAGTGTTTCTGATCAAATCCATGTGTTTGAAAATATTATTTATGATATGAAAATTAAGGGAATCAAACTTAATCAATTGATTCTTATTTCTTCTTTTATTAAAAACTACCATCATTTTTTGTTTGATTATGCTAAAGGTTTAAAAAAAAAACTTGAAAACTTTTCTTTTGATGATTTACTTGTTGATTTAAGGATTGAGGAAAAATATTATGCATCACACCAACAAAAATCTATTTTTCATGTTAAGGCACATGTTGTTGAGGGTTCTTTTAAACCCCGGCCTAAGACTTTTAAGAAAAAAATATTTAATAATAATAATAATAATAATTTTAATAAACCTAAAAGTAACTATATGAATAAGAAAAGGGTGTGAAATGTTATGTTTATGGCAAATACAATCATATTGCCAAGGATTGCAACAATCGACAAAGTCAACCATCTAAAGCTTTAGGACCTCAAGAGTCTTTTAAACCACAAGCCAATGTAGTAAGTTTAGGGGCTAGCTCTTGTTTCCCAATTCATATGTACTTTATTTCTAGCCCCAAGTTAGATATGATTTTTAACTCAAATGATTGGTGGTTCGATTCTCCGACTAATGTTCATGAGTGTGCTAATAAAAGATTATTCTCATTTTATTATCAGGTATCAAGCACACAAATTGTGGGTATAGGGAATGGGATTGTAGCTTAATTCATAGGAGAAGGCCCAATAAAGTTGGAGTTGTTATCCGGAAAAATTCTTACTTTGAATAGAGTCTTTCATGTTCCTGATTCCAGAAAAAATTTAGTTACTACATCTTTATTAGATCAAAATGGATTTACCCTTGTTCTAGGATCTAATAAAATAGTTATAATTAGGTTTGGTTTTTATGTTGGAAAATCTCATTTGCTGAATGGTCTTTATAAACTAAGTTTAATGCTTTTTTCTAATGCTACTTTGCATTTTTTATCTTTATCTATTGCAAATGTTGAATTTTGTGATTCACAGCATGATAGGATTTGGCATGTTAACTTTAACACTATTAAAAGAATGATACATTTAGATTTAATACCTAAGTCATATATTAATAAATAAAAAATTTGAAATTTATGTATAAGCTAAATAACCTAGAAAGACTTTTAATTCAATAGAGAAGAAAACAAATTTATTGGAGTTAATACATAATGATATTTATGATAGTAATAATATCTTGACTCATGGTGGTAAAAGATATTTTATAATTTTTATTGATAATTTTCAAGATATTGTTATATTTATTTGACTAACTCTAAAAGTAAATAATTTGATAAGTTTAAAATTTTTAAAGCAGAATTAGAAAATCAATTATAAAGAAAAATAAATATTTTATGATATGATAAAAGAGACGAGTATACTTTTATTAAAATTATGAATTTTTAAAAGTACATGGTATTATACATCAAGTAACACCTCCTTATTCATTACAATATAACTAGTCAATGGAAAGAAAAAAAATAAAACTTAATGAAAACTGTTAATGCAATGTTAATTAGTTCAGGTTTGCATAATAATTTATAGGGTGAAACTTTATATTTTGCTCATTGTATTCTTAATAGAATTCCTTATAAAAATTTAGATAAAACTCCATATGAATTTTGAAAGAATAAAACATTCTTTCAAGTATTTTAAAGTGTGGGGGTATTTAGCAAAAGTTAATATTCGTATTACTAAGAAAAGAAAAATAGGACTTAAAACTATAGATTGTGCATTTGCTGGTTATTCTTTGAATAGCACTACTTGTAGATGTTTAGTTATAAATTTTGATATTCCTGAAATCCTAAATAATATTAATATTGAGTCACGTGGTGTAATTTTCTTTGAAAATATTTTTCCAATGAAAAATAAGTTGGCTATACCTATTATTGAATGTTCTTTTTTCTAAAATAGACATTGTTAATGATCATGTTAGAAAATGTAAAAAAAAATAAGAGCAAAAGATTTTGGTGCTAATTTTATACATTTTTACATGAAAATGAACCTAAAACATAAAATGAAGCTATGACATCTTTTGAAGCTCCTTTTTTAAAAGAAGCTATAAAAGGTGAAATGGATTTATTAATTTCTAACAAAACTTGGTTTTTAACTAATTTGCGAGAAGGTTGTAAGATAATAGGTTATAAATGGAATTTTAGAAAGAAATTAAAAACTGATGGTTCGATAGAAAAATTTAAAGGTAGGTTAGTTGCTAAAGGATTTAAACAAGAAGAAGGAGTAGACTTTTTTGACACATATACTCTAGATTCTAAAATCATTAGAATTAGAATTTTGGTTTCTTTAGCTTCTTTTTATAAATTAGAAACTCATCAAATGGATGTTAAAATGATTTTTTAAAATGGTGATTTAGAAGATATTTAGATGGACCAACCAGAAGGTTTTGTAATACCTGGTCAAGAAAAGAAAGTTTACAAGCTTGTAAAATCTTTTTATGATTTAAAACAAGATCCACACAATAGCACAAAAAAATTGATCAAGTTATGCAGCTAATAAATGTGTTTATTTTAGACAAATTAAAAATAATTGTGATATTATATTTGTATATTGATGACATTATGATACATGGTAGTAAGTTTCAAGTTATAAATATTATTAAATCTCTCTTGTCTAAACATTTTAATATAAAGGATCTCGGTTTTGTTAATGTTATTTTGGGAATTAAATTATTAAAAAAAATAATGAATTTTCTTTGACTCAATCACATTACATTGAAAAAATATTAAAAAATTTAATTATTTGAATGTGTCTACAGTATATAGTATTTTTGAACTTTCTACTAAATTAAGAAAAAATAATGGTGAAAATGTGTCGCATTATACAGATTCTCAAATAATTGGATTATTATTGCATTTAGCAAATCATATTAGACTTGATATAGCATATGCAGTTGATAGATTAGGTAGATATACATATAATCCAAATGTTTCACATTGCAATGCTTCAGAAAGAATTTTTAAATTCCAAAATGAATTATTAATTATGCATTTTATTATTCTGGTTTCCCTCCTATAATAGAGGGATTTAGTTATGCTAATTGGATTTCTAATTCAAAAGAAACAAAGTCTATGGGAAATTTGTTAAATAAACTATAAGTACTCATTCTACCATGAAAGTAAAATTGGTTATCATAAACTATGAGTACTCATTTACCTTTAGTAATAATTATTACAGCCGTTATAATTAATTACTATAACTATTTTCTGTTTTAATGGTATTAATTGGTTATCATTAATTTATCATATTTAATTGTCTTAAATATGATTAGTAACAAATATATATGGCATGTGCAATTCATATTATTAAAGATTTTTAAGAATAAAAGCACTTTCCTATTTTAAACTATTCTCTCGAATAGTTTTTTTTTAAAGATTCATTTCTTAATTCTTTCAAGTTCCACTACAGTTATTTTTTATTTGTCCTTTTAATTTAAATGAGAATTATGGGTGATTAAGGTTTGGAAAATTTTTGTTGCATTCAAAAATTCTAATGGATTGTTGTATCTTAGGAGAGATGCGTATTATATTTGAAGTATCCTTGAGTAGAGGGAGCGTTTTCTCTCTAAGAATAGCACTACCATGTGTCATAATCTCAGATTTCATCTAAACCCTTACTCTTCTTATATTTATTTTTAGTTAAAATTATTTTTATTTGCTTTTAATAATTGTTGCATTTTTTGCCTTATTTATTTTTCATTAATTCTCCTTACATCTGTAACGACAGTGACATGGCATGGCATTACTAGTTATAAGGTCGTTTTGGAACATGTTTGGAACAATGCTTTCCAAAAATTTAAAGTTTTGTTTTTGCTTAAAATTAAAATTTTTATATTTTTGAATCATTTTGATGTGCTTATATAAAAATATTATTAATAAAAAATGAATAAATATTTTTTTAATGCATTTCGGAGTAAAAAACCACTTTGATAAATAACCACTATCACACTCTCAAGCACATTCTGAATAGAAAACTTATCCTGGCCTCACTAGAAACCAACTAAAACCATCAATGTGGCCCAACCCAACACCTACCCAATCTGGTGTACCTCATGCTAAAACCGAAACTTTTTTTCCTTCTTAAAATTTAAAACTTATTTTTAATTATTTTTCACCTAAAAACACCCAAGAATAACCCTAAAAAACTTAATAAATCCTTTTATAGCCTTAAAATAGTCAAAACTTAGTTAGAGATTGAGAAACAACCTAAAATCACAAAACTTTTTGATTTTTCCAACAAGATGAAAGGCATAAGTTATCACTATTAAACTCCTTTCATTGAAAAGAATTCGTTGATGACAAGATCGTCATTTTTTATTGCTAAAATATTATCAACCAAAAGCTTTCTCTTTCTTCTTCTATTTTTCAGAGACTTTCTCTCTTTTCTCTAAATTCAGGGATTGAACAACAAATACAATAAATTTTTGGATCAAAATAAAAAATATCAAACGTTTGGGCTTGACCAAGCATGTTCTTCATGTTTACATTGCAATCATCTTTCTTTTTATTTTGCTCCGTTACCACAATCTAAAACATTGTATTATGGATTAGGTTGTAAAATGATTAAATCATAAAAATAAATAAATCTGATAACAAAAATAAATACAAAAAGAATAAAGTGAAAAAAAAACATTATAGTGCTTTATTTTTTTATATGAATAGTAAAACACTATGTCAAAACCTTAGGTTTTTTAGTATATAACTAGATTGGTGGCCTGTGTTACGCCAGAGGTCAAACTAAACTTTTTCTAATGTAAAAAAAAAAAGGATATATAAGTGATGGTAATATTTTTAAAAAAGTAAGAAAAATCCAAGAGTTAGGTCATTGACGCTGCTCGATCCAATAAGTTTGGTTAATTTAACAATATAATAGAAAAAATAGGCAATGATGATAGATAAATCAAACAAGAAAAAGTGGTTGGAGTCAACCAGTTAAACTTGTGACCTGACACCTAAGATTATGATAACACTCATAGAATGAAAAAAGAAAAAATAATGAAACTCAATTCCCAATAAACCCAATATAAAACAATAAAATTTTAAAAAAATCAATTGTAGAAAATGACCTAAAAAGATCTAAGTCAAGACCTAAGGTCCTCTCAACAAAATCCTAGTCAACAACAACATATTGAGAAATGAAATAAAAAGGAGAATTTCAATAAAAGAAGATCCAAAACTAAATAAATATTAATCTAAAGAATGATAACTAAAGTTGACATAAAAATAAAATGAAATCAAATGTTAAGGGATGAAATTGAAAAACAAATTTAATTAAAAACTGAAGAATGATGAAATAAAAAAATTAATTTTAAAAACTATCTCAAATGAAATAAAGAACAATTAAAAGAATGAGGACTAAATCAAATAGATGAAAAATATTGAAAGCTGATGAAATTAAAAAAAAAAACTTCTAATTTTATAAATTATTTCAAATAAAATAATAATAATAATAATAAAATCGATTAAATATGAAAGAAAAACAAATTGAATGGTTGTTTTGAAAATCTATAGGGTCAAATATTGAATTAAGGATGAGAGAGAAAAAAAAAAGATTGTTGATGCCAAACCATATGTTAGTAAGCTACACGCACCACCTAGGAAGGATGGGTCTACTAAGATGATTCCAACTATATCATAGGAGGTTTTTTTTGTCATTGCAATCAATTGCATGCATCGCCTGAAAACAACAGAGCGGATGACGCGATATATACACCATCCAATTTTAATTTTTAATAAATATTTTATATTTAATAAAATACCAAATTGTCTTCTATTCAACTTGATTATAGCAAAAAAAAAAACAAGATTAAAATTTGAAAAAGTTATTGGATGCTAGTTAAAAAAATTTTATTTTTAAAGGTAATTTAGTCTTTTTACTATGTTTTAAAAAGTAAAAATTAAAAAAAGCTTATAGACGCTAGTTACATAAAATTTTAAGAATAATTATTTTACTGTGTTTTAAAAATATTAAAAAAACCAAACTATTATTAATTAATCTAATAATAATTAATGACTATTAGTTTCAATAGCCATATTTTTTTTTACAAAGGTAAATTATTACACTATTTCTATCCAAACTACAATAAATATGTGTTTATAGTAAAATATCAATTTCCTTTAATTTTTACTAGTATATTAGTTTGCGCT
>Ga0325410_1007254_pt1 | contig 12122 bp, 6 predicted proteins | sample PopdelMetagenome_16_FD_206182 | JGI IMG/M metagenome (GOLD analysis project Ga0325410, IMG submission 206182) | Populus deltoides microbial communities from Bellville, Georgia, United States - Xylem-PdIQD-R3 | ecosystem: Host-associated > Plants > Phyllosphere > Stem > Wood/Secondary xylem... | reverse complement strand
AAACCAAGTTAACCCGTCAAAATCACAACCCAAGTCATGGGATTGAGATATATTGATAGAAAAAAATGAAGAAAACAACAAAGTTATTTAAAAAAAAAAAACAATGTCGAATGATGAAATCATAAAAGAAAATAAGTAAAAAATAAAAATGATGACAATTTATGTTAAATTTTCAAACCTGTAACCTAAGTTATTAGACTAGAAGCACCTTATCAAGAAAAACCACGAAGCTCAATTTACAATCAATTAAATATCAAAGAATGAGATTGGAAAAAAGAATTATATAGATAGGATCCAAAATAAATAGTAGCAATTGAAAGAATAAGAATCAAAGTTGAAATAAAAAATAAATTAAAGGACAATTGCAAATTTTTTATTGATTGGTAAAATTGAAAAGAAAAATCAATTTAACAAAATGATAAAAAAATAATAAAAAATAAGGACCGAATTGAAAAAAATAACACATCACAAATTGAAATTGAAGGGTGAAATTGAAAACAAATTGAATTTTTACAAAAGAAAACAAAAATTAGAAATCAAAAAAATAAGGACCGAAGTTTAAATCTTAATAAATAAGAAGACAATTCTAAAATTTAGAATGACCAGTATGAATTTCGAATGGAGGAGAGAAAAAAAGAGAAAAATAAAGAAACACCATCAATGACAAATCGTCTTACCATCGCCACCCAACCAAGAAAAAGATGTCACGACAATTCCAATGACATGATGGAAGGAAATTTTTGATCGTAGGGAGATGTTGCACGTAATTCCAGGAGGCCGCAGACACTTCCCACATGCTTTTCTTTTAAATAATATTTTAGATTTACTAAAAAATCAAATTGACCTCATTCAACTTGATAATAACAAAAAAAAGAATAAAAAATCCCTTGAAAGCCAATTTATTTTTTTTATTATAAGGTAATTTAGTTATTTTATTGTGCTTTAAAAAGTAAAAAAACAAAAAGCCCTTAGATGCCAATTTGAGATTGTTTTTATTTTAAGAGTATTTTAGTAATTCCATTATGTTTAAAAAAGGTGGAAAAGATACATGTACCCTTATCAATTTGAAAATGACTAATATGTATTACAAAAAGACTGAATTACCCAAAACAACAAGGCCATTGATTTTTTTAGAATGACAAAATAGTAATTGTACTATTATGGTGAATAATGATATCTGTCTATGGGCACAATAAAACTCTCTTTCATTTTATCTTTATTTCTTTCTTTTTGTTATGATACATTCACTAGTTATTTAATCACAAAGAATTAGGCTCGTGGTTAAGAATGTTTATTCATTTTGTTCATTTTCTAGGTAGTGTCCAAGTCTTAATTGAACTAGGTTGATATGAATATACACCCTTAAATCATATATATTTAGTTTTAAATTAGCATATTTTTTTTCAAAAAAATGGGCAAAATAGCACAAGCTGAAAAAATATTGAAAATAGTAGAGTTTGGTAAAATTAGGTAAAAACTATGACTTTTTAAAAGTCGTTGTTGAAAAGTGTGACATTTTAAAATAAATGATTAAATCAACTTGGCACACATTCTAAGGAGAAGAGATGAAAGAGAAAAAAAGAGAGAGATGAAAGAGAAAAAAAGAGAAAATGAATGAATGAGACCTTAAAGGTGCATTAAAGCTTTAATGAGGACACCTTTGGTACTATAAAAAAAAATCTACACGAGATGAATCTAATAACATCAAGAAAGATCATCAATTATAGCCGGAGTGAGCCATACACGCCACCCAAAGGCAAGTGAGTCAATCGTTGCCTTTGGAGTAGTGCTTGGGGACCACTATAGTCATCATTGATGACTTAATGTTGTTGGATTAATATCGTTGAGATTTTTCTGTTGGTACTGAGGGTGTTATCATCGGATCATCGATGTGTCTTCAAGATCTTATTTTTTTCTTTTCTTTTCTTTTCTCCTTTTTTTTTTCATTGGAATTTGTGTCAACTTATTTTAACTATTTATTTAAAACGTCTCACTTCACAACTATGACTTTTAAAAAAGTCATAGTTACCACTTTTGACTTTTATCAAAAATCTTTTTTGGCCAGTGCTAGTTTGTTAAAATAATCATCTAAGCTATGTTAGAGCATCCATATTATTACTAGCTAAACTCACTTTTTAGTTATAATAACTAGAGAATATAAATTTTGGCAAAGCATTGTTACTAGCTAAGATGCTTTTTATTTTGCCAAAATAAACAACACTTGTTATTTTTAGCGAGTATTGTTGCACTTCTAATTGTGAAGGTGATTCACGATGGAAAAAAAAGTGATTCATTGGAGAAATCAATTAAAGACATTAACACACACCAACAATAAAACATTTCCCTCCCTAGGATCCCTTTGTCTAAGGTTTCTTCATATCTCAACAACAACTATTTTTACATTCTTCACTTGTTTTTTATCCCGATATCCAAAACATATTTACCAAATTGGTTGTACATACACTAATTTCAATTTACACATACAAACTCAACCTCTTCTTTCACTACCTTTTTCATTGCCTTCTCCTCCTATTAATAATACCAATTCCATTCAGAGATGGAACTCTATGTGCTTATATCACACACAAGCAAAGTGTACTAAGTTGAAGTTTTAGACTTTTCAACTTTTTATTAGCAATTACTCCTTTTGCTGATTTCTAGTGTTAATTTTATTGAAAAAATAGCTAGAATTAGAAAAATGAGTGCTCACTTTTATAGGTTTCTGATGTTATTTTTTTTAATTTGTAAAAGGTTTGGACTTTTAAATCGTGATTGGTAATGAAATTTTTGTGGTTTATATTCAGATGGATAATCCTATTTATAAAGGAAGGTTTAATCATAATTGTTCTAGGGATTTTCAAGTGAGTGCTCTTGATTTTGAGCAAAAAAAGCCTTAAGATTTTGACTTTTCCTTGTGTTTGGTTTAGAAGGGAAAGTCAAGATTCTGGAGTTTCCTTAACTAATAATTGATGTAAAAAATATAGGTGTTGTATATTTGTTTCACAGGTTAAATACTATTTTCTTTTTATGACAATATTGAATGGTTTGTTTTTTTTATTGTGAAAGTTAAATCAAAGGTTTTAAATACATATGAAGGGAGTTTCTCTAATACTGTAAATTATTATACTACAAACGTTGCGTTGTTGATTTTGAATGAAACAGGCCTAAAAAAATGAAAACAAATTGTAGAACGTGTCATGAATATTATGAAATGCATCAAATGAAGATATTAGCTAAATGATATAATAATGGTTTTGATTAGTATGCATTATTTATTTATTTATTTGATTTTTTTAAGTGCGCGCATTTTCTTTTTATTATTTTAAATTTCTACTATAATAAAAGAATTAAATTTCAAAAGTGTCACTAAATAATTAGAAAATTTATTAACATAATTTAAAAGTAATTAATAACATGAAATAACATGTAATTGATTATTCATCTCATATTTAATTTGAATAAAAAAAATTATGATTCTATGTTTTAGAGAGAATGAATATCATCATATTTTAAAGAGTTAGCTAAAATGACTTTTTAGTTATTTTAGCTATAAAATAAAAAAAATACAAATGCAGATGTTATTAGAAAGAATAACCTAGTTTAGAAGAAAGATCATAGTGAATGAAAGGTAGGGCATAAATCAATCTTAAATCACCCAAAGAGAAATTTAGTTTTATTAAGGGTAAATTACTCTAAGCATCCTGTGATTTGATTTTTTTTTTTTTTACTTTGCAACCAAGTTTTCAAATATTACACTTTGCAACCTTGGTCAAAATAAATTCTAAAAATCAACAAAAAGATAATAATGCCCTCATATATATTACCCTACTCGCAGTCAACCAACCTTTTTTGCTCCAAATCAAAAGTATACAACAATAATTATTCTCTCTCTCTCTCTCTCTCTCTCTCTCTCATAACAATAGACCCAACCACCACCCGTCAAAACCTTCGACTTTCATAGCCACAGCAAGTCCCCACTAGAAATCTCACTAGAAGTCAACCAAAAATCTTAACTTTTCTTTTCATTGAAATTGCTATCACAATATCAGTCTACACCCTGAACCATCCACAACATAAACCAGAGAAGAATAGAAAAGCAAAATTAAAAAGAAAAGGAGCAAAATCATCATCTCATTTCTTAGTCTCAAAGAGAGAGATTGTTGGTAAGGGTGTATGTATATATACATGTATCACTCTCTCAATCCATAGATGGGTTTTCATCATTTTTTATTTATTTATATCGAAACTTTAACGTTCTGCAGAAGAAGTTACCCAAAACCCAATAGGTGGATATAGATAAAATTATTGAAATTCAGTCAACTTGGTTTCAATGAACATTATTAGATGTATAAATTTACATCACCTGTTCAACAAACCAAACCTTTTGTGATGCCCAATATAGATGATGACCATCTATTTGTATCTATGTTTATTTTGAAATAATTACTAACCAAGTGCCTAATTTAGAAGGAGAGAAATTCTCGAGCAAATGGTCTCCTTCCAGGTACCTTGGAGGGGATTATCTGTTCTTGTTTTGCCAAATTAGGCAATTATGAGGAGTTTAATGGGAAAAATCCACTAAAGAAAATACTCTATAAGAACTGATAGTCTAGGATACACAGCTTCGATTATGAAGTTTCCAAACTTCTCACTAGCATAAACCAGTTACCGATAAAGATTGTCACTATATTGATAAACCCAAAGGTTTCACCATTGAAATATGGGCTGCTTTGTTGGGTCTCATCTTGGTTTCGAATACATTATTTTGACAATGGTTTTGAAATGCCAAGCTTGTAGGTTGTGGGATAATTGTGGTTGCCATTGTGAGGAGAGCTAGCCACCGGGGTTAGCGATTGTGTAAGAGAGAGAAGGGAAAAAGATGAAAAATAACGAGGGCTAGGGTATTCTGATTTATTTCTTTTTGTTTGTGCATAACTATGTTTTGAAAAGGAATGAATTTTTAGTTATTATTTTAAATATAATAATAATTTTGTAAAAAAAATATATTTATTAATTTTTTTTCTGACATAAACTTCTAAGGATATAAAATATTAACCACCTTCAAATCTTAATTTGCAAAACATAATATTTGAAAACTTAAAGTAAAAAAAAAGAAAACCATAAAATGCTAATAAGTAATTTACCATTTTATTAAGACATAAGCAACGTACTCCAAGATACCCTCACAGTAAAAAAAAAAAATGTCTTCGAATCTATTACCCTCGGTACTCTCTCATTTGTTTAATCCACCCCCCTAATCCACCCCCTTTTCTCTCCCTTTTGTCTTTAAATTAATAAAAGAAAAACCTTCATTTTGTGTCCCCATCTTGTCCTTACCATCCCTGTTCCTTCTCTTCTCCGAATTACCAAGAACAAGATATAGAGCCGTTCAGGACTTACCTAACATCGCCCGGCGATCCACATAGTAAACTCTCCTCCTTACAAGCTGCTTGGGTTGCCAAGAACCTTCTTCATCTCTTTTTCTACATTACATAGCTAAGAATAATAATAAAAAAAACCCATCTCCCACTAACACCACACAGGCACAGCTGTGTCATAAAAGGAAAAAAAGACATATTTAGTCCCAGTTATGCCCTATCAGTGCTTCACAACTCGGTCCTTCTTTCTTTCAACACCCATTTCACTCTCTCTCTTTATGAATTTATTCTTCTTTCTTGCTTTCTCTATGTGAGAAATGCTCAGAGTGTGGACGGTTAAAGGTGGTGGCTTTCTTTGAAGCATTCCTTTTTTGATTTTAACGATTTGTTCAAATTTTCTTGTCCTCCTTTTTTCCCTGCCGTTTAGCATTTCCAAAGCTTTCAACGAATCTGACAAAGGGATCTGTTCATCTATTATATCTATATCTATATATATATATATATACAAACAGAAGGTAAGCCTTTATTTAGTTAAGAAGACTACTAGTTCTTTCTAACTACTACATGATCTGCAGTGTTTTGCTTGGTTTTAAGATTGATGTATGGCCTGATTATTCATTGCACGAAAGGTAAAATGTTTTACGGTGAAAAAGGGTTTCTGGGTCTTCTTTTTCGTCGCTTAAAGCAAATGTCATTTTGGATCTTGGGTTGTTTCTGCTACTAGGCTTTTGGGTTCATCTTAAAGTGTGTAAATTGTGACGATGTTTGTGGAAATTATGAGGTTTCTTTTCTTTTCTTTTTAATCTTAGGTGTTTTGCCTTTTGTATTATATAAGTAAACTAGAAGTCAAAAGGGTTTTTTGATAGTTAAGCCTTGAAGCTGTTATACTGTTAATTCTCTCTTCTTTATGCTTCATTTTCTTAGCAGTCAAACCGGTTTTAATTATATTTGTGGATGTTCTGTAATGATCCGACCACCCTGTCTTTTTACGTGAAGAGCTTTTGACTTAATTTGAATCCGTTTGAAATTGAAAGTTTTTTTTCTTTTTTTTGGCATCGCGAACCTTATTTTCTGTTAGTCTGTTGATCAAATGTAGAGAGAGTAAAATAACTTGAAAATTATGAGTGCTAGATTTTCATGATCTGTTGTGCCATGTATAGTTTCTTGGCCCCTAAGCAGAGGATCTGAATTACATATTGAAATTTTGTTTTGATTGTGATATGTTAGGATCTGGTTGGAATTATGAAAAATATGCTGATGGGAATTAAATTTCCGTGCAATAATGTAAATGCAGGATCTGAAGAGAAGTCTCTTATAGTGTTAAAATATGGCCTCAAAATCATTCAAGGCTACTCGATCAAACCTATCAACTAGCTCGGATGCTGCGGAATCTCACAAACCTCCCCTGCCTCCGTCGGTGACATTTGGCCGGAGAACTTCTTCTGGTCGCTATATCAGCTACTCAAGGGATGATCTTGATAGTGAACTTGGGAGTAGTGATTTCATGAACTATACAGTGCACATACCACCGACCCCTGACAACCAACCCATGGATCCATCAATCTCACAAAAGGTTGAAGAGCAATATGTGTCAAATTCGCTCTTTACAGGTGGTTTTAATAGTGTAACTCGTGCTCATCTCATGGACAAGGTGATTGAATCTGAAGCCAGCCATCCCCAAATGGCTGGTGCTAAGGGATCCTCTTGTGCGATTCCAGGGTGTGATGCAAAGGTGATGAGTGATGAGCGAGGTGTTGATATTCTCCCTTGCGAATGTGATTTCAAAATATGTCGGGATTGTTATATTGATGCAGTGAAAAGTGGGGGTGGAATTTGCCCTGGTTGTAAGGAGCCTTATAAGAACACCGAATTAGATGAAGTGGCTGTGGACAGTGGAAGGCCTCTTCCACTTCCTCCACCGGGCACAATGTCCAAAATGGAGAGGAGGTTGTCGTTGATGAAGTCAACCAAATCAGTGCTGATGAGGAGCCAGACTGGGGACTTTGATCACAATAGGTGGCTCTTTGAAACAAGGGGAACTTATGGGTATGGGAATGCTATCTGGCCAAATGATGGGGGTTTTGGCAATGGGAATGATGAAGAAGTTGGTGAGCCTAAAGAATTGATGAGCAAGCCATGGAGGCCACTTACTCGAAAATTAAAGATACCAGCTGCTGTTATCAGTCCATATCGGTACATTCTCCTTGTTCATCATGTTTCTATTCTCTTACCATTGATAGTATAACGATGGCCATCATTCTTTTCCAAAAGTTTAAATTGCTATATCTTCACCTATTGCATTCAATTGGTGCATTAGTTTGGTAGAAGGGAAGATAAAATACACTCTGATATTGGTTTTCATTTTATTTCTTTGTTGTATTTCCTATCACTTTGCCATTTGGTTTGATGATACTGAGTTACAAGAAACATGACAACTGTGTCTCTTTGCTACCAGGAACTTCCTAATGAAATGCAAAATTTAGATGACCATTTGGTCCATGACTCCGGGACTGCCTGTTATATCACACATTTATTCATTCAGTGATGGTTGGATAAAATCCTAGGCTACATCAATGCCCTTCCATGTTAGGGGATAAAAGAATTGTTGCTAGAGAATAAAAAAATCAAACAATTTATATATGTACTTTTTATACACTTTCTTAGTGGACATGCCTTAGTGTTTCTTGTATCCTCTAATCTGACATTTATGGCTGCCAAGCTAATAGCTCACAACTGTCATTGTAAATATCAAGCATTGAATTTGAGCTACACCTTGTTCCAAAGATTTTATAGAAGAAAATTAACTCTATGTATCTAGTGAATTTTCCAGGGTCACAAAACAATTCTAAACTGATTGCATTTGTTACCTTGCATTGAAGAATCAATTCTGAAATCATCTCCATTATTTTTGTTGTTTCATTAATGATTATTGTGCATTTCATGAAAATTGTCAATATGTTATAACTTGAATCCTAAATGCAATTTTTACTTGAAATTATGTAAACTTGTTGCCATGGAATTTGATTTGCTCATTTGAAACGTGTACATTATTCTGTGAAATCATTTCAGTTCCATGAGAGATCCATCCAATTCTATCTAAACCTTTTATTTTTCATTTCCTAAGAGCCTCTATTTGGAGATGGGAATAGACCCTGGGTCTTTTGCTAACTCTCTAAAGAATTTTTGAGCAGGCTAGCTGGAACTGTTTATTTGGCTTGCAAACTTTGCTTTCCTGTTTCTCTTCTATTGGCATTTCCTTCCATGTTATTCACTAATGTTTATACATATGGTGTTAGGATAAGTGTTGTTTAATTCTACACTTTGAAAGTTATGTTGACTAATGCTTTGTGCATCTTGCTGCATCTCTTCTTATATAGGCTTCTCATTCTTATTCGGATTGTGATACTCGCATTGTTTTTGGAATGGAGGGTCAGACACCCTAACAATGATGCAATTTGGCTGTGGGGGATGTCAGTGGTTTGCGAGATCTGGTTTGCTTTTTCATGGCTTCTTGACCAGCTTCCAAAGCTATGCCCAATCAATCGTGCTACAGATCTTAATGTCTTGAAAGATAAATTTGAAACACCCAGCCTTAGCAACCCCACTGGTAAATCTGATCTCCCAGGCATAGATGTTTTCGTCTCCACTGCAGATCCAGAAAAAGAACCGCCTCTTGTCACTGCAAACACCATCTTGTCAATTCTAGCAGCTGATTACCCAGTTGAAAAGCTTTCTTGTTATGTTTCTGATGATGGAGGTGCCCTTCTAACATTTGAGGCCATGGCTGAAGCAGCAAGTTTTGCTAATATATGGGTTCCTTTTTGCCGTAAACATGGCGTTGAACCCAGGAATCCAGAATCCTACTTCAATTTGAAGAGGGATCCTTACAAGAACAAAGTGAAGCCAGATTTTGTCAAGGATCGCAGAAGAGTAAAGCGTGAGTATGATGAGTTCAAGGTCCGAATAAATAGCTTGCCTGATTCTATTCGCCGCCGATCTGATGCCTATCATGCTCGGGAGGAAATCAAGGCCATGAAGCTTCAGAAACAGCACAAGGACGATGAACCTGTGGAGAGCGTAAAGATTGCAAAAGCGACATGGATGGCAGATGGTACCCATTGGCCAGGGACTTGGCTGAATTCTGCACCTGAGCACTCTAGGGGTGACCATGCTGGTATCATACAGGTATTAGTTTGGCTACAAACTGTTCATGTCATTGTTCAAGCCGTGTGGATGATTACACTAATTTTTAAACCATGTGTCGGCGGATCTGGAAATTGTGTTAGATTTTCTTATTGTTATTGCTGACTGAACAACTCAATTCAACTTTATATAAACTAGTTGGGATTGGCCACGTGGATTCACTTTCTCCATCTCTTTTGATATGTGCTAGAGTTTAAAAAGTTGTTGTGTCATTCAACCTTCCAAATGAGGCTGATTATTACTTGATGCAGGTGATGCTGAAACCTCCGAGCGATGAGCCACTACTCGGAACTGCTGACGATACCAAGATAATGGACTTCACTGATGTTGATATTCGTCTCCCATTGCTTGTCTATGTTTCTCGTGAGAAGCGTCCAGGCTATGATCACAACAAGAAGGCAGGGGCCATGAATGCGCTTGTTCGAGCCTCAGCTATTATGTCTAATGGCCCTTTCATTCTTAACCTTGACTGTGATCACTATATTTACAACTCCCAGGCAATGAGGGAAGGCATGTGTTTCATGATGGATCGAGGAGGTGACCGCCTATGTTATGTTCAGTTTCCTCAGAGGTTTGAGGGCATTGACCCCTCTGATCGATATGCTAATCACAACACTGTTTTCTTTGACGTGAACATGCGTGCCCTTGATGGTCTTATGGGTCCAGTCTATGTTGGAACTGGCTGCCTCTTTAGAAGGATTGCCCTTTATGGCTTTGACCCCCCACGAGCAAAAGAAAACCACCCAAGCTGCTGCAGCTGCTGCTTTTCCCGGCGCAAGAAGCATTCCTCGATTGCAAACACCCCAGAAGAGAACAGGGCTCTAAGAATGGGTGATTCTGATGATGAAGAGATGAACCTCTCCCTGCTCCCTAAAAAGTTTGGCAACTCAACGTTTCTCATTGACTCAATCCCAGTGGCAGAGTATCAAGGTCGTCCTCTCGCAGATCACCCAGCTGTTAAGAATGGACGCCCACCTGGTGCTCTCACTATTCCCCGTGAGCTTCTTGATGCATCAACTGTTGCAGAGGCAATCAGTGTCATATCTTGCTGGTACGAGGACAAGACTGAGTGGGGAAATCGTGTTGGTTGGATTTATGGATCTGTCACTGAAGATGTTGTCACTGGGTATAGGATGCACAACAGGGGATGGAAATCAGTTTATTGTGTGACCAAGCGTGATGCCTTCCGCGGCACTGCTCCGATTAATCTCACAGATAGGCTTCATCAAGTTCTCAGGTGGGCTACTGGTTCTGTTGAGATTTTCTTTTCCCGCAACAATGCCCTCTTAGCCAGCCCTAGAATGAAATTTCTTCAGAGGATAGCATATCTGAACGTTGGCATCTATCCCTTCACTTCAATCTTCCTGATTGTGTACTGCTTCCTCCCTGCACTTTCCCTCTTCTCTGGCCAGTTCATCGTTCAGACCCTTAATGTCACCTTCCTTGCTTATCTCCTAATCATCACACTGACTCTGTGTTTACTTGCTGTGCTGGAAATCAAGTGGTCTGGAATTGAGCTAGAGGAGTGGTGGAGGAATGAGCAGTTTTGGTTGATTGGAGGAACTAGTGCCCACCTTGCTGCTGTGCTTCAGGGGTTGTTGAAAGTCGTTGCAGGGATTGAAATTTCTTTCACCTTGACTTCAAAATCAGCTGGTGATGATGTGGATGATGAGTTTGCTGATCTCTACGTTGTCAAATGGACATCGCTGATGATACCTCCTATCACCATCATGATGGTCAACTTAATTGCAATAGCAGTTGGATTTAGCCGAACAATTTACAGTGTTATACCACAGTGGAGTCGATTACTGGGCGGGGTTTTCTTCAGTTTCTGGGTCTTGGCTCATCTCTACCCCTTTGCTAAAGGGTTGATGGGAAGAAGAGGAAGGACACCAACCATTGTTTTTGTGTGGTCAGGTCTTATTGCAATCACCATCTCTCTCCTTTGGGTGGCAATCAATCCTCCGTCTGGCACCAACCAAATCGGTGGCTCTTTCCAGTTTCCTTGATAGGTCTTTTTTTTTGTCCTTCCGAGTTTAATTTATTCAATGACATTCGTTTACTAAATTCTTAGTTCAAAACACCAATCCTGCTGGAGAACAGACTAGTTATGTTCCTTGCACCCATTTTGTGTAGTGGCTACTTCCACAACAGTTCTACCGAAGATGGAGATCAGGACCGAGAAGATGGGCGGCTGGTTTTCTTGTCTTTGTTGTTTGACAATGCATTGCATGAAATACTAAAATCAGCGGACCCATTTTCAGGCAGATGACTAGAATTGTGCTCAATGCATTCTTTTGTAATTTAGAAAAGCGAACGTAAATTTTAATGGAATATTTTTTTTATTCCAATGCTTCTTCATTGGTTCATTCCCTTTGTTCATGGCAAGGGCCCAAAGTTGTTATATGTACTTTGGAAGGGACGATGATTCATCCTCGGCGTGTCCGAAGTTGTCTCAAATGTAAGATTCTTGACCTATCATTGAGGTGTAGCAAGCATGTTCAATACCATGACCAAAATTATTATTTCTTAATTTCTCAA
>Ga0325410_1007253_pt1 | contig 12127 bp, 7 predicted proteins | sample PopdelMetagenome_16_FD_206182 | JGI IMG/M metagenome (GOLD analysis project Ga0325410, IMG submission 206182) | Populus deltoides microbial communities from Bellville, Georgia, United States - Xylem-PdIQD-R3 | ecosystem: Host-associated > Plants > Phyllosphere > Stem > Wood/Secondary xylem... | reverse complement strand
ATTTTAAATGTTCAAGCTGCTCGAGCAGCTTAGTTTGATTCAGCTTTCTTGAAGGGAAGTGCTTTTCTAAATTGTGTATCAATTAATAACGGTTGTTTTAGCATGGTTATTAGAACTGATCTAGGGTACCACCATGCTCAAGACGTGGGTCACGCTGGCCAACCTAACTCCTTAATTAGGCTTAGATTTCATCAACCCAAGCCCGATAAAAGCCAACCGGTAAGCCTTTTTTTTTTTTTTTTTTAATCATCCCATGTTATGGGTTATGAATTTAATATTTAACCAAGTTAATAAGGAATTATCTAATATATTTTCATCTTAATATTAAAACAAGAAAAAATGCAATTCTTTTTTTTCTCTTTTAAAATCGACTTATATTTTTATAAGTTGTTTGGGTTATTTTTGATCTAATCAAGTCAACTTAATAATATCGTAGCAACTCCTCCATGATGTATTTGAAGCAGGCAAGCAATAAAGTCGAGGGGTTTACTAGATTAACCTACTTGGTCGAATATAATGATATCTTTTGAAGAGTTCCCCGCAACATATCTAGACTTTTTACTTTAAAGAAAACACTATTGCTTAGAATTTGTTTTTGAATAGTTTGGGTAACATTGTATTTTGTTTTAGTAAAGGGGCGAACAAAGCGTTGTTTGTCCTATTAACTTAAAAAAAAGCTTATAAATTTGGGCTTACACTTGTTGGAACATGTGCAAGGTCTTTTTTTGTGAGCCAGATGGTAGGCTTTGCCAACTAGTCTTATAATATCTGGACTCATTATTTTCTTTTTTTTTAATTTACATAATAGTTTTTTTTAAAAAAAATTTATATAACCTGTGACAACGGGTCAAATAACCGGTCGTCATCTAATTGGATTGCATGGACTCTAAATTCTAGTGGGGCAAGAATGGATGGTTCACTTGCTCCTGTAGCTTACCAACACTCCAATGGCTACATAATTTTTATAGTGTTACTAAGTATTTTTAAAATATTATTTTTAATGTTAATTTCAAGTAACTATGATAGCAAATCAAAGGGTGCCTCTTTTTATTTATTTTTAGTCATTTTTTAGGAATTAAATTCTATTTAGAATTTATATCAATATCCTTAAAAATATTCCAAACACAAAAATTAATTTAAATCTTGAAATTAAATTTAATTTTAAAGATTTCAAACAACCTGGATAAGGTTTACTTTGAACTTTAAAAAAGAAAATTGAATTCATTTTCTTGATGGGTCAATACTATAGGCCATTTAATTTGGGTCCACCAAGACCAAAGCCTGTGATTTGCTTCCTTTAGGGAAAAACAAATCTTACAACTAAAATGGTGTTTCCATACCAAAAATAGTTAATTCCACTTAAATTTTGATTCTAATATTTCATCTTGACTTGATTATATTTTATTAGATATTTTACTACTTGTAAATATTTGAATATAATGTAATAGGATTAACAACTTGTGTAATAGAAATAACACCACCCAAAACTTTATATTAATCACTTTTCTTCAAATAATTAAAATTAAAAAAAAAACCATGAGTAAAATCATTGTAGTCTACGACCTTGATCACTATGGGTTGGAACAATGAAATTATTTTTTGATATTTTTAAACAAAATTATTGAACTTACTATGGGGTAATATGATTTTTTTTACCAGGATTCATTTGTCATTAACAAACAAATCGAGGCAACTAGGTCATTTTTTTCGGACAATAAAATAAATGAATTACCCTTAAAAACAAAATTCATTTTGCTACCTTCTAGGTTCTTTTTAGTTTTCTTTTTCACTTTTAAAGCTAGTAAATTGATCATATTACCCTTTAAAGCAAACTTTTTTTAACTAGTCCAAGGATGTTTTCATATTTTTATCAGTTTTTTTTTATATATATAATTGACTTGATTAGTGAGAAATTTAGTATTTTAATAAATTTTAAATATAGTTAAAAAAAGGTTGGCATATGGGAACGCATATGCCCTTTGGGCAAAGCGTAAGACACTATCTAATGGCCAAACATCGGCTTTCACGATGACTTTCGAGACATCACAATACTTTATTCCACATAGGGTGACATGTGCAGTGTTTTAGGCAATTGCATGTCGCCACCAACCTCTTTTTTCTTTTTCTTTTCTTTTTTTGTCTCTCCTCTACTTAAAATTCGCGCTTATCATTCAAAATTTCAGAGTTGTCATCTCATTTACTGATATTTCAACTTTAGTCCTTATTTTTTTTTGTTTTTTGCTCTTTTGTCGAATCTCAATTTCATCATTGGATCTATAATTGTGATTTGTTATTTTTTTTTCAAATCTAATCCTTATTTTTTTATTATAATTTTTTGTTTTGGATTCTTTTGTAAATTTGATTTTTATTTTTAATTTCCCTTTTCAATTTAAATTTCTAATTTGTCATCTCATTTATTTTTTTATTTCATATTTGGTCCTCATTCTCATAAATGCTATTTTTTTTGTTTTCGATTCTTTTGTATAATTGATTTCGTTTTTAATTTTATCATTTAACATTTGAATGATTGAGAATTAGACTTTGTGGTTTTTTCAGATGGGGTGCTTTCGATTTAGTGATTTGGGTCACATGTTTGAAAAATTAACACAAGTTGACATCTTTTTTTTAATTTCATCATTCGTTGTTGTTTGTTTTGAAAAGTAGACCTCATGATTTTCTTCGGTTTCCTTTCAATTAGTTATCTCAATCTTATGATCTAGGTAACAGGTTTGGCTAGTTAACTCGACTACTTTTTAGGTTATTTTTTTATATCTTTTTTTTTGTTCTTCCTTTAAAACTCAATTCTTTTTATTAAGCATCATTATTCTTTCTATTTTGCTTTTTTATTAGGCTATCAAAATCGCATGACTCAACTTGCGAGGTTTGATGACCTTACTTGGGTTTGTAGTTGTTTTATTTTTTTGGCTTTTTTATTGATTTTTTTTTTAATTTCAATCTTTTACATTTTGATTGTTAGGGATTGACCATCATTATTTTTTTTTATTTTATTTCTATGAGGTTGACTTAACATCACAACCCTGGTTGTGAATTTGGCATGCTAGCTCAGGTGATGCAAGCCCGAACAGGAAGAACCCTTGAACCCACGCGCAAGAAAGAACAAACCCAAGAAAACTAAAATAAAATTTGGTTGATAAAAGCTGGACACAACGATTACCTAAATCAAGGCACCAAACCTATTGAAATGAAACCTGCACCCAATGATTATAAAGAATTACAAACAAGAAGTATAAGAAAGACACCACAAAGATAGTTATTATTTGATAAGTCTAGATAGTTCAATAAAGAACTAAAAGTATGAGAATTCTCTTACACATAAGCACACAATATGCAACAATAATAATGAATACCAATTTAAAAATGAAACCTAATTATTAGCTAAATAATCATATTTATACTAAATAAAAATATCTTATTAAATGCTGGAAAAATAACAAAAGGGTTATAAATAAAGTAGGAAAAAGAATATTATACCAATTAGAAAAATAATGCAATTTTTGCATAATAGCTTATAAACCTTATTGCAAGGTCTTTCCAAGGTTCGATTGCCATGAAATTTTAATTATATAAAACCAAGACCTTTGGAATTTCATGGAAAAAATTCAGTCTAATCCAACAATCGGATAGAAAGTTATGATTTCTAGTGTAAAATTACGCATTAAAAAAATAAATCTAACACTGCCTCAAATTATCTAATTTGTAAGCAACCAGCTTGGTATCCTTGAAAATTAAGGATTCCATGAAAAACAAAACTCCTAAGTTGTCCTTGAAAAAAAATAGAAATTTTAATGCTGCCAAAGTTGCCAAAATCTTTCATTGTAGAAGAAAGATTGTTGCTACATAAGGAATCCTTGCACAATAAAGATTGTTTGCTTTCAGATTTCAAGCCTAACTTCAAGCACGCCGGTCTCTCTTATCTGCATGAGTTACTGAGCTTACAAAATATGTATGTAAGGCTTTATATGTCTAGTTTCTATCCTCAACCAAAATTGTCACAAAATTCCACATGTAACTTCAGATATGACCTAAACAATACTCGATGGTCTAGTATGAAAAATTTGCAACTTGTTAATCCAAACATCTAAAAATAGTCCAATTAATTCATCTTGGATCCTCTTAGTTTCAGACCTTGTAATAGGCTTAATTAGTACCTCTAATGGATTATTTAATGATGCTCGATGATTCGCATTATTGGGTTGACTCGAGGTGCTTTATTTTTTCTTCAATTTCATTTTTTAACATTGAATTATTTTAGAATTCAACTTTGTGATTTTTTCCCTCTTGATAAGAGTTTTTTTTTCTTCTAGTTATCCTTATCTCTTTTTATTTTAAAATTAGATCCATTTATTGTTGTTGTTTTTCTATCATATAATTGGATGATTTTTTTTATTTAAAATACTCGAGCATTTTTTTATGTTACAAAAAAATTAATTCGAACCGTAGAGAAAAGCATACCACATATCTAGTTTTAAGTAATCCTTATTCTTAAACTCTAGGAATTAAAGTGAAGATTTTTTAAACAGTACTATCCAAGGTTGTTAAAATGGCGTTTTGACTCATAAAATCATACAATTTTACGAGTCAAAACATGCTTTACGTGCTGAATCGTTTGAAAAAATTAAAAATGGGTGAAATCATTAAAATTGGATGAAATTGCGCAAATTCACGATTTCAGGACCGATTTTATGATTATAACAAAATGCATGCACTGAAACAAAATGTCCCCTCCATGGTCCAGCTGTCAGGCGCCTATTGGTTGTGGAAATGCACAGTCATGCGACTCACGCCACGCGGTCTTCACTCTTCAGTCACAAAGAGTCTTCACTCCTTCACTTTCACCGGATAAATCCATAATCCCCTTATCTAATTAACCAACCGGGCACCGACAACCACAAAAGCGGCGACGACGATCTCCACAAAAGTGGTCACGGTCACGGTCCAGTCTTCACTCCTTCTCTTTTCTCACTCCAGTCTTCACTCCACAGTCTAGTCATCAGTGCTCATGGTCGTGACTTCCTTTTCATCAACAGCGACGATGATCTCTGTAACAGCTCACGGTTCAGGCTTCCTTTTCAATCTTCATCAACAGCAGCACGCCGACAACAATCTCCTTTCTTTCCCATCATCAACAACTGGGGGCTTCCTTTTCATCAACAGCAGCAGGCGATATCGGGCCTATTCACCAGTAGTCGTTCAGCCTTCATCATCAACGACTTTTAACCATAAGTTGATTTTGTCTTCATCATCATCACTGTAGTAGTTGATTTTTCCCCATAAATCGTAATTGTATATTCCCCTGTAATAGATTTTGATTTTGCCCTATTACTTGCAATTATTAATTACAGTTTTGATTTTGCCTAGTCTTGTAATTTGTATATTTATAATGTTGAATTGAATTGAATGGAATTGATTGGGTGAAAATTGGACTGAATTGAATGCCATTTCAGTATATATCTTGACTGAATTAATTGGATTGAATTGAATTGAATTAATTGGGTGAAAATTGGACTGAAAACTGTTGAATTGGACTGAATTGAATGCCATTTCAGTATATATCTTGACTGAATTAATTGGACTGAATTGAATTGAATTAATCAGGTGAAAATTAGACTGAAAACTGTTGAATTGGACTAAATTGAATGTCATTTCAGTATTATAGGACTGAATTAATTGGACTGAATTGAATTGAATTAATTGGATGAAAACTGGACTGAAAATTGTTGAATTGGACTGAATTGAATGCCATTTCAGTATTATAGAACTGAATTAATTGGATTGAATTGAATGGAATTAATCGGGTGAAAATTGAAATCGTTAAATCATGTTTTTTGCTTTGTGGAGTGTGAGGCTATGGGCTGTCCATTTATAATGTGGAATGATGGAATGATTCTAAGATTCCATTTCAGTATTATAGTTTTGTGAATTGTTATGTACAACAAAAAGTTAATTACAATCATAAAATGTTTGGATTGATTACATGGCTGATTTGAGTTGATTTTTGAATTTTTATTTGAAACATGATTTTTTTGTTAATGTATTTTAAAATTCCTTACAATTTTACGATCTGTTTTTACTATCTAAATTTATATTGTATTTTTCATGTCGTATTAAAATTACAATTTTAACAACCTTATACCTCTTTCATGGAAACCATAAGTAGCAATCCCAAACTCCATTTCAACATCAACGCAACTTTACTACTTCCATTACTTGCATAAGTCATACAAAAAAAATAAAAAAAGAGTAAAATTAATAATAATAATAAAAAATCTCTTTCACACACGCATGTATTTGGAAATTTTGAAAAGTCAAAAAAAAAAGACACAGGTGGGGAAACAGTGACACGTGCAAAGTGAAACCACACACTCCACACACGCCTCCTCAGTTTTCGCAAACTGAATGAACCCCATAGCCACCCGGACCCCATTTTACAATCTGTCTTTCATCCAAACCATTTTCTCTGACTGGTCGAAAATAAAAAGCAAAGAAGTAGATTGGTTACCAACTGGGAGGGAGGGTGTGACCTCAGATCAAAACGAGAACACGTTAATATTATTCCATCATAAAGAAACAATGTGGAGAAGACTAGCCTCTTCACACCTCAAAACCCTAGCCACCGCCTCCGCCTCCGCCTCCACCTCCGTCCGATCCACTCAATTCCTGCTCCTTAACCGATCTCCTTCCGCTTCTGTCTTCAATCGCTATCTCAGCGCCGGTTCAGGTCCTCTCTCTCGACTTAGTCTAGTGTACTGTTGTCTCCTCTCAGATCTTCACCTACACACACTTACACCACCGTTTATGACTTCCCGATTGTATTTTTGGTGTGGTTTTTGTAGTTAGTATTTGACTTGTTTCTCGTTTTATTTAGGTGTGTGTTATGGAGATGAGATTTGTTTTAAATCTATGAGTTTCTATAATTTTGTGATTTAATTTCGGTGGCTGCAATTGGATGGAGATTTGTGATAAATGATGCTGCTGCTGTTAAATGCTGAATTTTATAATATTTGCATCATTTGTGGTGTGATTGAAATTGAAATTAAATAATTAATGATGAAGAATTCTTTGGTTTTGCAGTGGATGGTGCAGTAAAGAAGAGGGTTGAGGATGTAATGCCTATTGCTACTGGGCATGAGCGGGAGGAGCTTGAAGCTGAGCTTGAGGTGCTTTTTTCCCCTCCTGTTTTTGGAAAGTGAGAAAGGGAAATGGGAATGGCGTTTCCAATTATGTTGGAAAAACAACAAGAAAATGAACTGTAGTGTTATCAATTTTTTTTTGGTTTTTGATTTTGATTTGCATGAAATGGGAAGTTATCACTTGCATGAAATGGGAAATGGAGCTGAGTGCGCTATCACTTGTATTTATTGTAACCTTTGCTAATGCATGGTTTTTTTTTTAATAGTCATAAACCAAGTTTGTTTTATATGTTGGGTTTTATTATATTATGTGGAAGAGATTGTTCTTATTTCAATTGTTTTTTTGCTGTTCAGGGAAAGAAACTTCTTGATATAGACTTTCCTGAAGGCCCTTTTGGCACAAAGGTTAGTGCTTTGCACTTTGCCACTTCAACAATGTTGTTTCTCTTTAGTATTTTGTTTTTAATAGGTGAGGTCATTCTCTATGCGTTCTTTTTTATATTATTATTTCTGCTGTTCATTTGTGTTAATGGGACATGGTTGTAATGATTTATGTTTGTATGGCAAAAATGGTTCACGCCATATTATATGTTGTTTTGAGAAAAAATATGAAAAGGTGTTCATAAGTCTGACAGCATTTACATGTTAGGATACAGATTTGGCACGAGGAAAAAAAGTAAATTTGAGTTGCTTGGATTTGATTTCTAACAGTTTTGTTTCATTAGGTTAAATGTGACAGTGGTAGTGTAAGGTTTCTTGTAAAAGTTGGTTGACTCCATGAGTTGGTCCTTATATGATTTTGGTAAGGTAAAGATCAAATGGACTTCTGTTTAAACCAGAAGATGGAATAATCTCCTTTTTCTCTTCTAGAGGCTGCCCTTTTGCTTGTTATAATGATTAACATGGTTCCTGTGTTGAGGTCTCTGAGATTGAGCCAAGGGCCGAGGCACTTAATATTGCTTTGGAAGTAGATTTGTAAATTTTACAGTATTTTTTAAATCAAACTGTCATGTATCCAAGGAGATGCATAGTAATCAATAATGAAAAATAAAAAATAAAAAAAATCAGAAATGAAAAAATAGCGAATTTAATGGGAATGAAGACAATTACTATGTTATACAGACTTGAGATGAGAATCAGATTAAACAATAATAATTCATTAATTGTTAGCGGTGGCTGCTTCTTTGGAGTGGCAGCATGGAAGATGTTTTGTGGTAGAGATGGCAGCTTTGACAGTGGAGGTGCTGATGGTATAAATTTCAAGACTATTTCTATTCCTTATATCTGAAACTACCACCCCATGTTTATAGCTCTAGGACCCTAAATCCTCAACTGATTCCATCTCTTTTATTTCTGTTCCGAGTTAATCTGTGAATGAGTGGGCTTTAATAACCTTTATTCACATCCATTTCTGTTCTTGGAAGGTTAACAATAAAAATCTAATGGCTTATGGTAGTCTGGTTTGGCTCAGTTCATTGAAGGAGTCTGGTTTGGTTCAGCTCATTGAGGTAGTCTGGGTTGGTTCAGTTCATTGAGGTAGTCTGGGTTGGTTCAGTTCATTGAGGTAGTCTGGGTTGGTTCAATTCATTGGGGTAGTCTGGGTTGGTTCAGATTATTTGGGTCATTTGTTGGTGCAACCTGCACCCAGCTGTTATCAAGGAAGATAGTTTCCTTTTATAGACAAGTGGCATTGCATTCTTCTCCTCTAATTTTACATGTCAGATCTGTATAAATTATGTTTATTTACATAGATTCTTGCAGATGGATCAGTCCTTTTCTTTTGTGATTTTATTTGTGTGCACAACTTTGATAAACTGCCATTTTAATTGGCTGGTAGTTCAGTGTCAGCAAACTTTAAATAGGTGCCCTCAGCCCTTTGAATTTTCCACTATTATAAATGCTTCCCCATCCTTTGAAGGTATAGTTTATGTGTGTATGATCGTCTATAATGGACTCTTTTGAATTGTCAACTATTCATTGTTGACGACTTCTTATTATTATTGTCTGTATTTTGCCTTCTGTCATATTCCATTGTGCAGAACTATGATAATTTTGGCTGTATATCTAATCTGTGTATATAATTTTTTTTCCCTTGTAGGAAGAGCCTTCTGTTATCAAGTCCTACTATGACAAGAGAATAGTTGGATGCCCTGGAGGTGAAGGAGGTGGGCATTTATCATTCTTATTTCTCCTTTTTTTGTTTGAGCTGATGATAGCATCTTCATCGAATTAAGCAGAAGTACTTTATTCCTGTATATTGAAAAAAAGAATTTTGCATAATTTTTTGAGTTGCAGAGGATGAACATGATGTTGTGTGGTTTTGGCTGGAGAAAGGCAAGCCTCATGAATGCCCAGTGTGCACGCAGCACTTTGTGGTAAGTGGAAGGTTTGAATTGAAATCACTAGCAATTTGTAGGGCCTTCTGCATTGTACTGAGCCTAACTTGAATGTGAAGATCTATGCATATATTTGTTCCTTTGAATCTAGTCGTGTATGCATATTCACATGCACCTGTGTGTAATGAATGGTTTATAACCAGTATGGTTGACCAATCAGTTCTTGCTGTAGATGATTTTACCTCATCATGCCATGGGATGCCTATTAAAGTTTAGATGACAATCTATTTTACTAGAAATGCATACTTGGGATCTGTTTGATCAATTTTGAGCATAAATATCTGAATTAAAATCAAAGTTAAGTGTAGGGTAAACATTGAAGGCTTCACAAGCTTTATTCAGTCCAGAGTTGGAGTGTTCAATTAAAAAGTGACGTCTTTAGACTTGGTTTAGATTTGATATTTGGATCACAATGCACTGCATATCATACCATTCATGACTTAGGGTAGTTAAATCTGCAGAACGTGTAACCAAATAATATATTTTCTGCCTAGATACATGTAATTCTGAATGAATAGACTAAGTGAACTTTTTTAAACTGAATTGTCTCTGGCTGCACGTCTATAACAACAATTTAAGAGTATTGCTAAATTTTGCTGACTCTCTTGTTGGTGTTTGACAGCTTGAAGTTGTGGGCCCTGGAGGACCACCTGATGGACATGGCGATGATGATCATCATCACCACTAGTTGCAGCTTTCAATTTTGCTGTTGGAATAAAATGTGAGAAGATGATGAGACAATTTCCAGTATACAAGTGCAGCTTCGAAGTTCAAAAGCTGTATTATGTCTTTTTTGTATTTGATTGGTCCTTTATTGTTGTGGATGTTGCATTGGCAACAATTGGAATGGATCTCCTCTTGTGGTTATGTAGACATAGAGGCTACTGGAACTCAGCATTTTGTTAGGTTCTTTTAATGCATTTGCCAAATAATCCATAGCTAAACTTACATTCTTTTGGGTTTCATGGAACATCTTGATGTGGTTTCAAGGGAGCCATCGAATCTTTTACAGCAGACTCAGCCATTTTCAGGATCGTTGGAGTTCTGCGGTGCCCTTCTTGCTGCATCACCGTGTCATCAGTGATTATGGCACAAATGAATTCTTTGACTGGATAATCTGATACGAGCTTCGGAGTTATCTTTCACAGATAGTAATAAAATTCAATGACTCAGTAATTTTATTTCTGATAATTGAATAAATATTGGATGCTGATGTGGGGAACATGGCCTTTTCAATTCTATCCTCTCCAGTCTTTGTGGTTGTTTTATGTGGAAAACTGTCAGAAGAGAATCGGTGCAACCATGTCACCTCCATTGCATCAGTGCATACTATTTCTTCAATTTAAATGATTTTGATCAAAACTGTGATTATCATCTGAACTTGCAGTTAAAAGTCAACAACACAAACTCTTACTAATGGCGGTGTGCATCTGCAGCATGGTAATGTATGGGTAGATGGGTGTCAATCTGAATGGTTAACAGGACGTAGAGTTCGAGGAGATGAGGTCAATTGATCAAAATAAATTATGGCTACATGGTTGGATGCATATTTGTCCAATTTGCAGAGAATGCCTAAAATTTACCACCCTTTTATTATTATTATTATTATTATTATTATTATTTTTAGAACCTTACAATTGACTCCTATTTTGATGGAAGGATGTATAACTTGAATGCTTTTTTAAATGTATGTTCAAGAGATCAGGGTTAATCTGTGTGGTTTAGTGTGGGATAATGGTAAATGAGTTTATCAACTAAACGACTACAAAATCCCAAACACTAGACCCAGCGGTCCAAGGACATTCTTCTCGCCCCCTTGATCCTGTAAATTTGAATATGCAGTGTTAACTAAATTGTGGGCTTGCGCTACCCACTAACCAACCTAAACTTTTTTTAATATAAAAAAAAATGTTAAGATGACCCAAGCATTTAAAAATAAATAAATTATTGATTAAATTGTATTTAATAAACTTGACTAATTTTATTTTTAAAAATACAATGATAATAAATAAATTAATAAAAAAGTTAACATAAAAAAGTGAAAAAAACCTAACTTGAGCCTATCTAAGTTAGCATGTCAAATCTGCGATCTGGTTGTGATATTAGGATAATCTTGCAAAAAAAATCTGAATAAAAATTATAAAGTTCAATTATTAAATAACCTAAAATTGAATGACAAAACTGAAAGAAAAATTTAATTAAAAAAAGCAATGGAAAAAAAAAGTTAACTTTGGTTAACTCGCTAATCGTGTGACCATGGACACAAGATTTGGATAATCCGATAGAAAAAAAACTGAAATAAAGCACAAAAACCAATTCCTAATAAATAAAATACTGAAGCATGATATTAAAAAAAAATCAATTTAAAAAAAGAATCTAAAAAAAAAATCAAAGTCAACTCGTGACCTAATCTTGAGCCCGAGACTAATGCCATAAAAGGACAACCCTAACAGATATCGAAGCAAAATTCTAAATCATCAAAATGCTATGGGATGTAACTGAAAAAACAAAACAAAAGAAATAACAATTAAAATAATGAGGACTAAATTTGATATAAAAATAATTTCAAATCAAACGCTT
>Ga0325410_1007252_pt1 | contig 12127 bp, 8 predicted proteins | sample PopdelMetagenome_16_FD_206182 | JGI IMG/M metagenome (GOLD analysis project Ga0325410, IMG submission 206182) | Populus deltoides microbial communities from Bellville, Georgia, United States - Xylem-PdIQD-R3 | ecosystem: Host-associated > Plants > Phyllosphere > Stem > Wood/Secondary xylem... | reverse complement strand
TTTTTTGGCAAATGAAAAGATAATTAGAAGGATTTCATTTATTGATTGTGTCAATATGAAAAGTAAAATAATAATATTAGTTAAATTTTGATATGAATGAATACACTTGATTAAGGCGTTTGAGTGAGAAAGAGTACATGTATATTTATTATAAATGTGAAAAGAAATGATGTGATATACTTATCAATTTAGGAGAAGCTATTAGGCCGACACCGCAGTAGAGAACTTTAGCTCGAGCTCAGTTATCAGGTAATTATGTGGTGCCTGAATTTATTATTGGTCAATTTGTATTTTTATTTGATTAATTGTGGATAATAACTTAGAAATTGTTATATTGTTTACTTGAGGAAATAAAATATGTGATGCGATGAACTAATTCCTAGACTAAATAGAATTAGTACCCTGGCGAATGGGCGTGATAAGGAATTAATTCTCTAGTTAATAAGATTAGGACCCTGGTGAATGGGTGAATCATTAAACTAATCTTCCAGGTTGATAATTAGTGTCTATTGAATGGATGAGCGAGAAATTAATCACCTATTAGTGGAATTAATGTCCAGGTTAATGGGCAATAAGAAGAATTATATTTTTTATTAATGTTCAAGAATTAAGGATTATTGGAACATTTAATTGAAATATAATACTTGACAAACAAATTAATTTCATGATCTTATGAGCAAATTTTTTTAAAAAAAAAAAAGAAGAAGAAAGTAAGTAAGAAAGAATTTATTAATATTTTATTTCATCTGTCTAATTGAAATATTATTGTATTAAATCAATTTTCAGGTACATCCCCATATCAGACTGAACAATAGATTAGTTTTCCTTATATTTTATTGGGTATCATTTTGTAATGAATGAATTTATTATTTTGTTATGTAATATAAATTTCAGAATTTAACGTGTCAATAATTTATCGAAATGTTTTTTTTAGTATAATTTTAATTATGAGTTTCTTCTTTAATTATGTACTTATTTCAATTATAATTTTTTTATGGTCCATATTTATAAATCTTTGAATTGTGTAATATACTTTAGTTATAATTTGCAGAATAATTCAGTAAATTGTATCTATGTAAATGTGTTATATTGAATTATTTAAACATGTGTGATTTTGATTATTGAGAAATGATGATGTAATGAGAAGAGAAAGTCATGGATGATAGGACGAATAAAAAATTTGATAATTGAAAATTATGAAAGAAAAGTCAATAACTTGATATCTAAAAATACAAAGGAGACTTTGCTGGATTTTTTATTGATTACATGAAAAAAAAAAATTACCCAAATATTAAATGAATTATTATTTACTTACTTTTGTTTTGAATGTAAATTTTAGGATTGTTAGAATATTATTCCATGGAATTAAAGCTTAGCCTTTGCTTTCATCCACAATTAATTATAGTGATTTGCTCCTGGAGAGCGTTCCCAGAAATGTAGATGCAAGTTCTTATTTTTATTAATGCTGTTATTTATTTCTAAGTACTTATTACAATTTATATTGCAACGGAAAAATATATATATATAAAAAAGGAAAATTAATTTATTTTTTTTGGCTTGGTTTAAGAAAAGTGATGGAAGTGAAGTTTTCTTTATTTCTATAAATTGATGGAAAATAAACAAAACCTTTTTTTAGTGGATTTTATAAGAAAAATTCTGTCAATTTTTTTTTATTTCCTTTGAATTTTTTCTCAATTCTGGTGTTAACTTGTTTGTGTCGAAAAGAAAAATCAAAGATTTATTTAATTTTTTTTTCTTTTTTATTTCCAATTTTAGTATCCAAAACAAAGTAAAGTATCTTAATTTTCTTCACATTTTTTCCCTCAAAACAAGGAAACGGAGGCAATGCTATCTTTTCATTTCTAATTTCCTAACATATTACGATGGGAGAAACATTACAGAAAAAAAATAGCAAATACAAATGGATATATCAACAAAAAAAAATTTATCGATAGATTACAGTAATTTTTTCCGACTAAATATACATTTAATATATACCGAGAGAATTACAGTGGAAAATAAAAAAATAAAAAAATCCAAAAATATGATTACATTCTATTTTTATAAACAAAATTTCTGACATATTTAAATTTGTTAGTTAAATCCGTCTGTAATATTTAATATATGATCCGATAACAAGCGACCCGCATCTCTCCCTACCCCATTTCTTCTTCTTCATTTATTTTTCTCTGCAACAAACAGCACACCCCCTCTCCCTAATTTTATCACAAATCAACCTCTCGGTACAAATCTAGCAATCCCAATACTCAGTTTGTCAACATCCTTATTTTAATTCAAATTTTATTGAGGATTCTCTACTTCAAGTAAGCAAAACTACCCTTTTTTTTATCTAAACTCAATTTTAAAATGTTAATTTTTATTATATATTTTTGTAGTATATGTATTTTGTTTTGGTGTTTACTTGTTTTATAGCTTTTTCTCACATAAATTTATTGTATGAATGTATGATTTGTACATGTTAGGGTTTGTTTGAGAATTTGTAAAATTATATTTGTTTGTAAATTGATGAAATTTATTTTGAATTTATATCTTAGGTGTTTTGTGATGAAATAAATAATGGTTTATATATGTATTTTGTTTGAGTGTTTACTTGTTTTATAGCTTTTACCTATAGAAATTTATTGTATAAATGTATGATTTATACATGTTATGGTTTGTTTGAGATTTTGTAAAATTATATTTGTTTGTAAATTGATGAAATTTATTTTGAATTTATGACGTAGGTGTTTTGTGATGAAATAAATAATGGTTTATTTAACAGGTTCTTTTTATATTTTGTCAATTTTATTATTGAATTGAAATTTTCAGTAAATGTATAAAAGTTTGAATTTATATACATAATTAATAATAAATTAGTTGTACTATGAAAATATTTGAATAAGTGTGAGTTAAACCAATATTTTGTTATTTATTTAAATTATGTAATTAATTAATAAATATATGTTGTCATCAATATTCTATATAGGTTTAACATATATAATAAATAATAATTCATTCAAAATTTACAGTTGTAGGTAGATCCTCTCCGTCTGTATTGGTCAGAATTAAGGCTCCTCTAGAAAAAAGCATTTCTCACCACATATGGTCCCTCATAGTTTGGCGTCCATTTACTCTGGTCTTCTCTCGATGCTAGTGAGATCTTCTTCAACACCAAATCTCCTTCTTTAAACACCCTTAGTATGACCTTCATGTTGTATGCTTTTGTCATTTTGCTTTGGTATAATTGGTGGTGGCAAATAGCTGCTAGTGATCCCTATCTTTCTTCAAAGAAGTTATTGACTCCTTGTCAGCACGTTTTCTACTTTTTGAGGCCTTTTTTAGAGTCTTCAATTCCTCCTCCATCATCATGTGTTTATTTACTAGGTCATTATTCTTGGCCCTTCTTTCTTCCAACTGTTTATTTGCCTCGTGCTGATTCTTCCCCTGCTTTAGTTCAACAATCTACTCATCTTTTTCTCTCAACTATTAGTTCAAGAAGGCCTTTATCTTTTCTTCTTTTAGGAGTAAGTCTTCCAGGAATTTCTAATGACTTTTGCTATTACCGAGCTTAATCCTCAGCTTATCTAACTCCTTTTACAGGTCCTCCTCATTGCTGACCCTTTTTCTTTTGGGTTCCATGGCGATGGATGGCCTATCTTGCATCTAGCTTTGCTTTTTTGTCCCTCGAAGCATCCCAAATAAGCCATCATTCCTCCACACTGAATAATTAGGGCTAACTAAGGACACCTTTTGTTGCTCCTCCTTGTGGACTACAACAAGTTGCCCCCAGTCACTTCTGATTAGCCTTTTTAAATAGATAGGTATACTTACCTGCCCCCAGGTTCTCGGCACGTATTGTACTCCTTTGAATTGTTTGGTTACCAATAAGGGTGAGTTGTTGATATAACCAGTCAAGCCGATTAATAGGACCCATGCCACAGCTCATAAGATAAGTCGATCTGCTTACCCAAGGAGCTTTCCATTTGAAATTACTTAGAAGGGGTGCTTCATACTTCTTTACCCATGTCTTTTCATATAGGTCATTCCACTTTTCATTCAGAACCAACCCAAGAGGCCTCATGTTGAACCACTAGAAATTGTTGAAGACTTCTCTTGATATTTCTATGTGGTTGACTATCCATATGAATAACAAAGGAATACAACACCACATTGCTCCTTTCTCATGCACACTACAATGGTTTAGAAATAGGAAAGTTTCAATCAAGATAGCTAAAATAGGGTTATTTTTTGTATACCCGTACTCGATAAAGGCGTTAACATTTTCAATGCTGATAATCCCAGCAACTTTTGAGGAAAAAAAAACCAACCCAAAGATGGTGAAGGTGACTACTTGATATTTCTCCTTTTTTAGTTTTTCTTTGTCTTTATTTGCCTTCAGCTTATTCTCAATCAACTTCCACTTTAATCCCCTAATGGACGTCTTGTACTGGTCGACTTGGTCTAGATGCAGCAACTTAGCAACCTTGATGATTGTGCTCTTGATCCTTTATCTGAAATAGACTTTTTAAGGATCATAGGGGAAGTTCAGGATTTGGGCATACTCTTCAATGGTAGGGGTCATATCAACATCCCTGAAGGTAAAACATCTATAGCCCAAATCCTAGAAGTGCATCAAATCTTTGACTGCCAAAATATGAACTAAGTTCCTTATCAAATAAGCAATTCTCCCATTCTTTTTCTCAAACAGAGTCTCATTTATGAACCCCAGGATTGGCACTAACTTCTTTATGTTGTCTACGGAGCAGTGTACTTTGGTTATGTACGATAATTCTTTGACCTTGGTCCTTGGGTAATCTCTTCAACTAATTGTATCATCTCGGATCTTTCCCTATATTCCGAAGGGGTCATGCAAGTCATGGTCTTAGCTTAAAGATTCTGCAGAGTTCAGGACTTTAATCAGGTTCGCAAAGTGAATTATTAAGGAGTTCGTACCCTAAAGGCAGGTTCTAGGTCATTATATGAGGGGTAAACTTTTTACCTGGTCTCAAAAAAGTCTATGAACTACCTAGTAATCACCTTACGTGAAGCTAGTGTAGGGGTTTACAAGTAATGGTTGGGGCACAATGTAACCGTCATTACCTTACATGAAGCTAGTATAAGGGTTTACATTTTGGACATGATGTTTTTTTCTTCTAATTAGAAAAAGAAATGGGTTTTGAAAGACTTAGAATATCGGTCTGTGGGCTTTTAATGTGGACCGAATCTCAAATGAGTTTTATAAACAAATTATATGAACACTATGAAAACATGCGACGTGATGAATATTTTTTTTGTTTTCCTTCTTTGTTTTCTTAGAAATGATAACATGAAAATAAGATGTAATTACAAAACTTGCATGCACTACACATACTTTGTTTTAAGAGGTTTAGCCAAAATGCATGGAATTTGAAATATATATTTTTTTAACATGATCATGAAAACAAGGATGGCTACAACAAACCTAAAAACATGACCCCAAGTCATATTATTCATTCATGTATCATCAAAGCAAGTGAAAACCCATGTCATGATTTTATTTTATTTTTCATTAATAACCAAGGAAGCATGCAACATTTAAAAAAAAAAAAAAAACAAAGCCTAACTATTATCATTATCATTACAAGTGAACCTAAAAAAACAATCTTTGTTTTTCTTTCATGTATTTGTTTTTTTTTAACTAAAATAAACACATTTATTAGGGTTTATATATATATAAAAAGGCATGCAACACCTCAACTAAATACAAATAAACTGTAAGCCAAACTTTAGATTTTTATCCATGCATTTTTAACATATTTAGCCATCATATTTTTATTTCTTTTTTGCGTGTTTTTTTTCTTATAAAATCATACAATATCTAGATTAAACTTAACTAAGCGTCAAAACATCATTTTGTTTATTTATGTTCACGCATTTTAAAATAAAAAAATACATAAAGCATCATTTTGCATTATTTTACCACGAATCCTAAAGAAAGAAAAAAAAGGGAAGCCAGGTTGTGATTTTCCTCAAGAGTGGTTCTAGCAGTATAGGGAAGTGTTGTAGAGGCTTCCATTGTCTTCCAGAGAGAATTATGGTGGTTCTCTCTCTCTAGAATGGGGTTACTTATTTCTCCTTGGTTAATGCCTCTTTTTCTCTATTTGTTTCTTCTTTATTTTCCTCTCTTGCCCTTTTATGTCGTCCAGAACATTTTAGTTTAAAATGAAACAATTTGGTGACCTAAAAATCAACATTTTCCTCTCTTTTTTATAATTCAAGTTTTTGGTGTTTTGAAGTGGTTTTCGCTCTCTTGAACTCAAATTTCCCTTAGACACATCTTTTTATTAATACTACAATAATTTAAAATGTTTTAAACTTATAGTATTTTTGTTTTTCTTTTGCTGTACATTAAAATGTTCGAAATTCAATTTTTCCTCCACTCTAGAAACATTATAACAAAAATTTAATTTAGTTGTAATTACTTTGTGAATAATAATTGAAAGTTATTTTATGTTTTTGTCTTAGTCATGAATCATATATTAACTTTTAAAATAATTGTTATTGAACCATTTCTACTGCCATTAGAAGCACAATGCGCCAGTTTTTTTATTACAGAATGAAGACTGTTTTGGCATCTGCAGATCTTTTCTATGCCTCCAGACCTCGTATTAGAAGCATAGAAGTAAAACTGAACCGACTTGGGTTGTAACCTTCTAATTTAAAGAGGTGCTGGTCTATATCATCGATGTACATGAGGAATTATTTGACTTCCTCGATCACATCTTGCAACAAACAAACAAGCTTTCGCTAGGAATTGGCGAAACTTGAGAATTAGAAAATCCATATACTTTTGCGCCAATCTCCACGCCATTGATCTGAAACAATGTGTGAAGAGGTTCGCAAAACTTCACATTTGTAGGCTAATTTCTGCTCACTGTAAACCAACAGACAGCAGATACACAGTAAGTATGCATTCAACCATATGAAGATGGATTGAGTTGATGAAATCCTTGCCACAACATTCAGGACTTCTTGCACAGTAGTCGTTTCTAATTTGCAACACCCTACTCTTCACACAGATGTGTGAAGCATTAGATTGCATGCATGCCACTACTGCCAGCACATCATGTTTCAATCAGATGGCACCCAGTGCCGATTAGTCAACTTCAATAGGTCAAGTTGTCAATCATTCTTCATTCCATCCATCTCTTTTCACTCTAACTCTTTCACCATTGAAGTGGATATACTTCCATTTACACAGGTACCTTTCAAGAACCAATTCCCGCTTCTCTTCTTGGCCTAATTTCTTGAAGGCACGTGCCACTCTCCAAACAGTATCTTCATCTGGTCTTACACCCAACTCCTCCATGTCAGCAAACACCTGAGTTTCTCGTAAAAAGAAATTCAAGCTTTAATACCATACCTATAACTCTCAAATTAAGCATTATTCAGATTTCACATTTTCCAATCAAATAATTGAAAGAAAAGATGGGAACGGTTTACCAGTACCTCTATTATCTCATCTTGCATGTTATGATGATCATACAGAGAAATCATCCTTGAAAATAAGCGCTTCGACATAGAGCGAGTATGTGCATGTATAATCATGTTCCATAATGATTTAGCCTCATCTACCCTGTCATCCTTATCGAATGCCAGTAGAAGGGTGTCGTATGTTCCCAGTGTTGCTCCTTGACCTTTGCTCAACATCCACTTTGCCACCTGAGTACAAAATAGACTTACTACAGGCTAATAGAATTGTAAAATCTTCACTCCAGCAACAATAATTATTTACACAAATAAGCTAGAAATATCACAATAGACTGTACTCATTAACATCATGACAGAACATCCATCAGGAAAGAAAGTAAAGAAAGAAAGAACAAGAAAACACCACAGAAGACAAAGAAACCCACTAGCACTGAAAGTGCTTCACATTATTTGTTCGGTCAACTTCTCACAGTTTAGCCTACAGATCAATACGACAAAACAGTTCTGTGAGAAAGAATTCTTATTGCACATGGTTTAATCCTTCCAAGAGACTCCTTTAATTGAACTAATGTTCATCAACATGTGAACTCAAAATAACTCGTCAGAGATATCAGGTTAGGATTTGACCAGATGCAGAGCTATTAAGTTTCACCACATGATGATGCCATATGGTGATGTTCAATTATAAATAATGCAACAGTTGATGTAAACAATCAGATATCATTTTATCTTCAATAACATCAATTAGAATGGTTCCTATATATTCAGGCATGAGGTTGACATCAAAACAAAATTTTGAACATGGCATACTTGAATTACACGCATCCATTGCCTCCTCTGCTGCAATATTTTTAAAGCTTTCGCTGCTGCAATCAATGGAAACTCTGTCTCCCAGGCTGTCCATTTATCTAATGCTCCATAAACAGCCTCTTTCTCGTTAGGAAGTTCAGAAACCTGCCATTTCAAACCAAGCAAGAAAATTACATTTCAGACAGAGAACATTGCACTTTTTATTATTAATTTTCATAAAGCACTTTTTATTACTAAACTTCATTGTTCTAAATATATGTTTAAGGTTGCCATAAACTTCAAAACAGTTCTCTGCTAGGCAAAACACTACGCTTGAAGAAACTTACAATTCTAACAAGATTCAGTGCCTTTTGCCCAGATCCAGCTGAATCTCTTTTCTGCCATAAGTGGTGCTCCTTCTTTCCTGATTTCTTTACAACCTTCCTGCATTACACCAGTATGTCTAAGCAAAACATTTGTGACAAGTAAAACAATGAATATAGCAGGTGTTCTCTTGTCTAATGATCAAGGACAACCAATTTAGTAAACCACTCAAAATCGATTATCAAAAATTACAGAGAAAGGAAAATCACCTATTCTCATCAGCTCTGGAATTCAGTTTTAGTTGTTTTTGAGAGCATTTGACACAAAGAGCACTTGTTGCCTGTGTATTAAACAAAAACGATTCAGTGAAAGATAGACTCTCTAAAATACTTGCAAAGAAATGCAATAACAAGAAAGGGGGATTGATTTTTCTTTCTTGCCTTTGGTTTGAGGCTAGTAAGCCTTGCTGTTCTTTGGAAGAATGAAATTTTGACACTAGGAAATAAAAATGCAGAGGAGAGAGCTACTTCATTCATCATAATCTACACCATAAATAACTTGTAAGAAGATATCTCAGAAAAAAAAGCACAAAGGCCATACCTAATGATAAAACAACAAATGGTGACCTAGAAATGGTAACCTTGTCAATTGCAGAAGCAAGCATTAGTACTGTGAAGAAATTGGGGAAGAAGAAGATGCTTTTGAATCTGAGTGAGCGTTGCCTTGCCTGATATGATGGGCACGCTTTATATTTAATGAAACACGATAGCTAATGCATTTAGTTATTTTCTTGCATTGCCACATGATAGCCAGTTGTAGGCATACAGAAACCACATTTAGTTACTTTCCTTCCCTTGTTCTCCTTGAATGTGATGTTGTCATTATAAGCCAATCAAGCTTGACTTTGGTGATTCTCTGCTGGAAACGCTACTACTTGCAACCATTTCAATACGGCCTATACCAAACCTAGACACCTGAAACAGGAGATCTGTACTGAGCCTGAATTTCAGTTTTCATAGTATGTGTTCTGGGGACTGTGTTAGCTTTTTGAGATGGGAAACATTTTGCAGACTCAAGAGTGGGAGAGAATGAGGAGACAGGCAAGTTGCAACTCATTGCCTCCTACATTCAAAAGCAATACTATCCTCTTACGGCCTTCAATCAGAAAAGGAGAAACAGGTTCACATAAGGTGAGAACATCCACTGACCGAATCACTCCCTTTTCAACGTGTACTGTGAGAGTTGATGACTGACTACTAATATTGACATGATAACAGATGATATCACAGTTGTCAGCACTAAGCAACAAAAAGTCAATAATAAGATTACAGGTTCGATATTCATTATGCTATCTGTGGAAATCAGTCTCAAAATCAGTTAGGATCTTAGAGAAATCTTCACTATCAAACTTTTCATCCAAGAAAAGCAGTCACAAAATAAGGCCAGGTTAATATTGGCTTCAACATTATATCTGAAATCCTTCAGTCCTGAACATACTTGGGTTCAACATCTAGCATGTCTTTTTTGCTTTGAAACTCAGGAACACGAACCAAATCTTGCAGTAAACTAACAAAGTCCCTTCCGATCTTCATACACAAATCAAATTGTTGACTCAACAACTTGACACAAAACACAATCTCTAATTTTTTTTAAAGACTCCATCTTCTATAATTTGATACCCTACAATGATCAGCTAACAACCAAAGATAAACAAACAATGCACTTCTGAAAGCCAGTGGCTCTTCTTTCCCTAAACAATTCCATATCCTTAAAAAAATAGCGCTCAACTTGAAACACAACCACAAATTCCCATCATTAAAATCCCCAGTAACAATTTTCCTTGACAAACCATCAAAACCAACTCCTAAAACATCAATTATTTCTTTTACAGCACAAATCAACTGATCCTTAGCCAAATCAACAAACTTGCCATACAAGGCATTAACAATTTCGACAATAAAATTAACAAACAAGGCATACCCATCAGTAACAACAGTATGTAGATGCTTGATATGATCCTTGGCTAAATGGGGTTCAGTTAACTTAAAACCCTATAAAGAATGGCAAGATTGAGCCTTCAGTGCTGATCTTGCGAGGTTGGTATTATAGTTAAAGGAAATGTGGGACTTAGTGTAGGTTCAAGCTCATCATAAGGCTTGCGTAAGAGAGAGTCGGAGCTCTCTCTCATCCTCAAGGGCACAACTGATTTAAGTAGGCTTTGAAGCCATGCAAAGAGCAAAAAAGATGAAACAGCAGATAAAAGGTGAAAGGTAAGATGGTATGTACCTTATACTGCCTCAAATATCCCATAAACAGCACCTGAACAGAAAGCAAACGATAATTGTGTAAATTATAGAAATTGAGAATAATAATTTAGAAAACAACAACAACCCAATAACAAGAAAACCACAGCAATAAAGAAAAATATTTTCTTTTTATATGGAAATTTAGCATGAGAGAACTTACCCTCCAACAATAACGCAGAGCTCACACAGCAAGTCAGGAACTAGCCATCTATGACTATCCCTTCGCTCCTTCGATTTTTTAAGGATGATTTTGTTAGCTTTATTGTTGTGGATTGGAGCTGGGCTTTGGAATAAAAGCACCTACAAGATTTTCTTGTTTTGTAGGTGGGCTTTGGGTCTTTATATTTGTTAAAGCTGATTTTTGCTTTGGGTATCTCTTTAGGCTTCATTCGAATGCCTTCACCAAGGCTTCAAGCCCCATTATCTTCTCTTCTCAAAAAACATGAGCCTGATTACTCTACGGCGTAAAGGGTATTAGCATTGCTTGCTTGTTGTTGAGGGGGGAGGAAAAATAAAATTGGGTGGCCACTTCTTGTGACGCATTTTTTCTTTTTTTCTTTTTTTCTTTTTTTTTAAAAAGTTACAAAAATATTATTTTAATATATTTCTGAGCTAAAAATATTTTAAAAAATAATTGTTACTACACTCTCAAACACATCAATATTTTATTTATATTCGTAACAATGATATAAGTAATCAATCGTATTCATCTACCAATCTAGTTATCTATCGAAAAAACACATAAGAGAACAATCTCTCGAAACCGTAAATTACCATTTTCACACCTTGACACCATGTTCCAAAAATGAAGAATCTCCAATCAGTTATCCATCAAAGACACCCAATTCATGTTCATGTCTTGATTCATCACCATGTTTGATAGAAAAATAATGCTAAGTTTCTTGCAAGGGAATATTTAACGTATTGTATTGGCCAACTTGAATACTACACAAAACCAAATTTTCAATTGAAGTTACATACATTTCTTAGAATATCATCAAATTATTGGCTTCCATTACACCCCAAGTTGAATCTCTGGCCATCAAATTATTGTCGTATCTCTAAGCGAGGTGTTATCTCTATAGTCGGCGGCCCATAACATTTCATGATGACTTGTAAGGCCCTTCATATTGATTAATCTTCCACTCGGGATTTTTCATTAATCTTATAGTTTGCACATTGTGATTCCATTACTACAACCCATTTAATTAATTTAATTGCCCATGCTAACCATCCAG
>Ga0325410_1007248_pt1 | contig 12128 bp, 5 predicted proteins | sample PopdelMetagenome_16_FD_206182 | JGI IMG/M metagenome (GOLD analysis project Ga0325410, IMG submission 206182) | Populus deltoides microbial communities from Bellville, Georgia, United States - Xylem-PdIQD-R3 | ecosystem: Host-associated > Plants > Phyllosphere > Stem > Wood/Secondary xylem... | reverse complement strand
ATCATTAAACATAATGAGGTAAATGACTTGTGTTGCAATATTATATATCTTGATCTATATTTGTCTCTAAATTTTTTTCAATCTCGTTTTTATTTCTTGTTAATGACTTTTGTTTTTCATTTATTTACCCGATGATTTTTGATTTATTTAAATCTATACATGTGTAAGTTTTTTTATTTATATTCTGGACTGTTTTTATGTAAAAAAACCATGTTGAAAACTTCTACAAATCCATTTTTTCCCATCATTTATTGATGTCTTCAATTTGATCCTTATTCTTTTAATTTTTGATTTTTTTCCCTTTACCATTTTATACAAGTTTTATTGTTTTTAATTTTAACCTTCAATCCAAATTTATAGTGTATTTTTTTTAAAAAAAATTTCATTTTAACTTTCATTCTTTTGATTTTTCTTCTTTTGTTAATGTTTTGATATATTCTTTTCAATTTAACTCTTGTTGTTTCCCTTTAATTTATTTTTTATTTTAATTTTAACTTTTATTATTTTAATTATTATATTTTATTTTTGATTCCATCATTCAAATTTCATTTTCTAGAGATTAAAGTTTATAATATTTTTACTTTTCATAACAAGATTTCCATTGAAATATAATTCTACTTCTTTCTCATCAACTAGAGTAAAACATAAGTATCATTGAGTGTCAGAGAAAATATATTTCCTCACTGACATCTAAGTTTCTGCAAGGATTTGACCCTGCAATAAAGGATTTAAAAGTTGAAACCACTTGTTAAAGATAGTTGGAACTTGACTACTACAATTTTGTAACCAGTATTTGCCTATCCTACTGAAGTTCCCTGAGGCTACAATTTTTGCAACCAGGCCTAATACAAGTATTTGCCAATTAAAAAAAAAAATCTTTCATTTTTTTTTCTTCTCCAAGTCCACCATTTAACATACACAAATCAACTAATAACTTAATAACTTATTATATTTTTAATTCTAAATTAATAAAATTCTTTCAATTTAAAAAAATATAATTCATAATTCAATAACTATTAAACACTTTATAAATTAAAATATATTGAACCCTTAATTGTTATAAATTCTCAACTAAATCATAAAATTGACAAAAACATAATTGGTACCCAACTAACTACCCATTATTTACTCAATTCAAGAATGAATAACATCAATTAATATATTAATTGTTATAAATTACATATTAATTTAATTTTATCTAAATTTTCAACGAAGCCCATAATTGAGTAAAATTAATTGAGACCCAACTAATTATCCAACATTTCTTCAATTATCAAACCTATTCAACCTAAATTAATATCTTTAATTATTATCAACTCCACACAAAATTAATTTTAAAAATTTTTCTAACTTAACCATAAAATTGACACAAAATAATTGGTACCCATTAAATTACCCATTATTTCTTTATTTCTAATACGTCTAAGTTATAAAATCACACTCAATTTTATTAAGTTATAAATTAAATTAATCTTCCCAAAATCCCAAATAAACTTTAAAATACAAATCATACATTAATACAATTAAATTTTCATTATAAAACAAGTAAAACACTTAAATATAAAAGCAAATTACAAATACTACCAAAATAAGTTTCAATAAATTAACTTAAAAGCATAAATAGATTAAAACATAAATGAGTGAGTTTGCTTACTTGGTGAAATAAAGCTTAACGAGAAATGAAATCAAGAAAAGGAAGATTAGGTTTTTAGAGAGATGTTGTATCGACAACAACGTGTTCTGGTCCATGAATTTGTAATGAAAGGCTATCAGGATTTTTAAAAGAGAGAGGGCTGCTATAATTTGAATCTAAAGAAAAAGATAAAATGGGGGAGATGAAAAGACTGTCAAGTTTTAATTCCTCTTAAAATTGTTAAAGGAATTGCCAACAGATTGTTTTTATTCCAACATCATTTTTGTTTGAAATTATTAATGGAAATTTTTAGTAAGCATTTTCTTCAGTAAACCGTGATGATACATTTTTCATTGACATTTCCATTGCTTTTTTCTAATTTTCTAAGAGTGATATTAGAGAATACTAAGTTGGATGTCCTCACTATGCAGCGGATTTATTTTTTATTTTTATAAAAATTATTGTAAAAATTTATAATATAAAAAATAATATTTTTTTAATATTAATAATAATTTTTTTAAACTTTATTAATTATTTTATTAATAATATTAATTATAATAAAAATAATAATATTTATAACACAAATAATATTATTTTTTATATGAATATTTAAAATTATAATCAAAATAATAATATCTATAACATAAATAATTATATTAAGAATTTCAAGGATGCTTACAACATAAATAATAATATTTATTATATTAATTTGAGTTATAATAAAAATAATAATATTTATAACACAAATAATAATATTTTAATACGAACGAGAAAAAATAATATTCATAACACATTATTATATTAACACACATGTGATTGGACGTGGACACGTCCAGACCCAACTTTGGGGTGAGCATGGATGCGACCCAACTTGGGGTTGGGTATGGCTGCGTCCAGACCTAACTTGGGGGTGGCGTGAACGCCTCCAAACTTTCAGTTATAATAAAAATAAAAATAATTATAACACAAATAATATTATTTTTAATATTAATACTTTTAATCTTAATAAAAAAATATAATTATAACACAAATAATACTATTTTTATTATAAGTAATAATATTATAATAACAAAGAGAAGCGGACACTTGACGCTTTGTCTACCCTAGCGCCATGTGGCGCTAAAAAACCTTCCCATAGCAATCAGACCCGAGTGCCAAGTGGTGTTTAAGAGTTCTTGGGTGAGCTCGGCTCCGCTCGGCCCACGTACAGACCCGAGCGCCACGTGGCGATGGGGTGGCTTGGGAGAGCCAACACACTTGGGTCACGGGAAAAGATCCGATTATCTGGGGTCCAGCGTCATAACCCAAGATCAATGGCTCTTGCGTGACCCAATTCTATTGGGTCTTAATGAAGGATTTTAATTATTTTAATTTTTATTATAATTAAAAATATTAATATAAAAAATAGTATTATTTGTGGTATAAATATTGTAATTTTTATTATAATTAAAAGTATTACTCTTAAAAATAGTATAATTGGTATTCCAAATATTATTATTTTATTATAATGAATAGTATTTGCGTTAAAAATATTATTATTTTATTTATAATTAATAGTATGATTACCAAGAATATTATCAGTTGTGGTATAAATATTAGTATTTTTATTATAAGTAATAATATTATAATAACAATGAGAAGCCGAAACCTAGCGTTTATGCTGCCCTTGCGCCACGTGGTGCTTGGTCTGCCCGAGCACTACGTGGCGTTGGAGCTGCCATAGCCAATCAGGCCTTTGTCATGACCTAAGCACTAGGTTCGCTAGGTCTGCCCTAACGCCATGTGGCATTGGGGTTGCCATAGTCAATCAGTCCTTTGCCAAGACCCATTCGCTAGGTGGCGCTTGGGTCTGCCCCGCACATTATAGTCGTCTAAGTGCTAGGTGGCGCTCTAGTCCGCCTCGCACAAGGGCAGGGCCGCCCATGCACCATGTGGCACTCCTTGGGCAGTGCCAACGCTAGGTGCTCGCTCCTCATGGCCTGCAGCCCCACCAAAATTTATGCTGATCATTTTCTCCCTAATCATCCCTTCAATGTCAAATGCACCCATTGAAAAGACAACCCCACCCCTCCCCTGCTGCTCTTGCAACTCTTTGTGTCAAAAGGTTGTGCTACCATTATATTGTTCCAATTCATAATGTTTAGTGTCTATGTAAATAGCAACAGGGAAACTAAGCCCTTTTAGTATATTATTAATTCTCTGTATATGTAAGCAAATATAAGGTTTTCTTTTTTAAACAAAAATCCTAATAACAAATAAAAAAAATCTATGCATGCATTTAATGTATAGGTGTTATTGATGCTTTTTTTAACACAAATGAATTAATGTATAGGTGTTATTAACATATTTTTTTACAACAAGTAAAAAATATAACTGTGAATCAAAAAATCGATGCTTATATATAATAAAATATAGTGAAGATCATATACATTAATAAAGACATATAAGATTTCAAGCTTATTTTTAACGTAGTAGAAAAATAAGACATTATTGCAATTGCTACATTGAAAAACTATTTTCTTCGTCTTTATATAATATTTTTTTGTGAAAAAAATGTAAATTAAAAAATATTATAAAAAAATAAGATAAGAAAAACAATGGTGATAAATATACCAAGTGTAAAATGATAAAAATATCAAGTATATATAAAGAGAAAAAATATAAGAAGAACTTGTTTTCTAAATTAAGAATATCAAAATAAAAATTACAAATTTACCACCATTACAGTAAAAAATTAAAAATAAAATTTAATTGTGTCATTTGTACAGTAAAAAACCATCTCCTTTTAATAAATGTATAATTCTTTTCATATCAGTTGCACAAGCAGAAAATTGCTTTTTACCAACGTTAATTGGCAAGGGAAGAGCTCCACCACTAATTAACGATGAAAATAGCGAGGAATTGTTTTCGTATGTTGTTCTTTTGGAATGAATTAAAGATGGAAATTAAGTTTTTTTTAATTAATCACGATGGAAACGCTAAAGGGTTTTTTTTTTTTAAAAAAAAGATTATTGGTATTTTTTCATAAATAATTAAAAATTTTCAGGAATAAATAAAAGAATATTTTATAAAATGATAATAATTCATATTGGTAATTAAAAATCCCTCTAAATTTGTCCAAAATAAAGTTTTCCTATCTTCCTTCAAACTTTCCACATTATTTCTATTTCTCTCTGGATAATTGTTTTCCATCCATCTTCATAATTCTGTCATTTCCACTCACACCCTTTATTCCATCCTCTCCCTTATTAATAATTTTCTCTCCATTCTCTTTTTCCTTCTATTCTCTTATTCTCCACATCTCCCAATCAAAACCACCACCATCCCTTCACAATTATTTCTTTCTTTTAAGTCTTTTTCGTTATTACTCTCCCTCTTTTCGTTTTTCTTGCTGGGCTCTTCTTTCCCATCAATATCTCTGTGTATTTCTCTGTACTTTTCTCTTATTTCTGGCATCCTCTCTTCTATATATAGCTTTATTTTTACTACAAATTAATGTTGCGGTTATATTTTATATTGCTGTTCATTCAACCCTGTCATTTTCGACGATGCATGTCTTAATTGCTCAAAGGCTCATATGCCATGAAGTAGGTTTCCTTCTGAGACATCCCTGAGCGACTGATCATGGCTGCCATACATATTCCAAGTGGTCCTCTTACTTACTCATTCATTGAGCTGTTTTCATTTGTTGCCAGTCCAGCCCTAATTATTCCCTTCACGACATTCCATTGCTAGACGAGTGGTTTGATTTATTACATCACGCCCAGAGAATTTTTCATAAGCAACAAGTCTTTGTGGGCATCAAATCTCTTGCAAGGATGGATGTGAAAGGCAACCTCTCCCTCTACTATGCATTAAAGGCACATCAACCTTCACTTCTTCTCATCCCTACCCATCACATCGTTCACATTTAGACTTGGACTTTAATATCTATCATTGGTTCTTTAAATTTCAAGCTAAATATTTGAGGCTATAGGGTGTGTTAAGAAATTCCTTGATGTATGTAATTAGGAGAGCTTAGGACCTATCTCTCTGAAATTTCTCGTTTGATTTTAATGTACCAAGTTGACATCGATCTACAGGGATTTTTCTGTTAATGTTATAAGCCATTAACGTTACTTTTACTATTTGATGGGATTTTCTCAAGATTAGTTTATGCTGTGTTCACCAGATACCCAACCTGGTTTCTATTTAGTGAAAGGGAGAGAAGAGAGCATGGGTTCCACTTTGTTAGCGAAACGGATATAGAATTGAATATGCAGCTACCCAACCACCATGCTTGAACATGTCCTTCTGGTTAACATTCCTCGACGGTCACACCCCACCATTGAAATTTCCTACCTCTCTTAATTGGTTCAGGCATTTCTCTGCTGAAATCCAATAAGAAATTGGCCTTAAAATGAATGCCCTTTTCCATTACGAGATGTGGCAGAAATTTGAAGATCGCCATGCATGCAATGACCGATGAGCTAATTGATCGGCATTGAACCGGATGTTCAGCGCACACACCAAATATCTAAAACATCTGACTGTGGCCAAACCTCTTGAGCTGGTTCAACAGGATTTCAATAAAAACAAGGAAAAGCCTCAAGTGACCTTAAATGTATATATAAAACGTTTTCATTGAGAGACAAGAGTGCCCTAACATGTATTCTCCCATACAATTTTTGTTTTGGTTGTTGGGTATTCTTGTCTAAAAAGCGGCAAAAAAGATGAATGAGAGAAGAATTTTCGAATATATAAAAGTAAAGATTACTTCAAATAATGTGTGAGATAATACTTTAAAATATATGATAGATGGATCAATTAACTCTAGTATTAATAAATCCCTACTCTAACACCATCGTTGTTAATCAGAAAGAGTGAATATTGTTTTGAGTTATAATGAGTAAATTAAACAGTGTTCATGTGATCATATTCAAATGCTGATTCGGTGGAATAATATATTATAAGTATGAACTTTAATAATAATAATAAAAAGTAACCGATTATCCATGTATTATATGGTATTTATAATTCTTATAAAAATTAATCATAAATATAAATTATACAAAAATATGATTGCTAAATTCATAATAAAAAAATTATATAAAAACAATGTCATATTATCATACATGTCATCATCATAATCAATATAAGAATATAATAATAAATTGAGTTCAACAGTTAAACAAATTTCAAGAATTATAATAAAAAATAATTAAATTATCAACAAATAAAAAAATTAAATTATTATCCTAACATGACAATATTAAAATGAAAAAACTATTAATATTCACAAAAAAGGATAAAATACTTAAAATTTACCGCAAAAGCGTTGGATTTGATGATATAATAATAATAAGGTAGTATTTAGATTGTGGTAATGGTTTTTTTTTATTTAGAAATATATTAAATTTTTTTTATTTTTTAAAATTTGTTTTTAACATTAATAAATTAAAATGATTCAGAAATATAAAACAATTAGTTGTAGCAATCAAAAACATTTCTTAAAAGTAAAAACAAACCTACTCGAAGGAGCATAATTTCAATAATTTGGAAAATGCACGTGCAAAATGTAATAGATGCAATGTATAATCTCTTGGCCTAAAATAATAATGTACGTATTATAATTATTGCTCTCTGAAGTATATATGGATCTCTCTGAAGTATATATGGATCTCTCCTCTATCAGGGCGGGGGAGTCGGGGAGGCGCGTCTCCATTTGTAGGGCCATAAGCTTTAGATATCTATAAAGATACATACATGCCAACTACCTGAGCTTTAGATTTGTAGGGCTTAGAATGTGTTTGTTTTTGTTGTAATTATTGTGGTTGTGATTGGAAAAAAATGATTTTTAAAAAAAATATTTTTTTGTGGTTTGTGTATATATTTTGAATATTTGATTAAAAATGTGATTTGACTTTATTGTTGTTAAAAATATGTTTGGTTAAATCTGTGGTTGCGGTTGCTTTTGTACCCAAAATGACAAAAAATAACATAAATAAAATAATTCTTTGTGTTAAGAGAAAATAAAACATTTTGTCCACATAAATACCGGCAAAATAATAAAAGTGTGATTTGTTATTACAATTAAATATTATTATCTCATCAAACTATTTGCAATGTCATTATGAATATAATCTATACGCGACGCCTTTTGATGTCCAGTTGTTTGTAATTGTAGAATGACATCGAGAAAAGTATCTGAAGGAACAAAATCAGGATGATTATCAAACTTGTTGAATGCAACAACTTTAATGCCATCACGAATGCAAGCCAATGTTTGCATTGCCTAGTATTACAAATATTTCTTCAATTTTAATGCCAATGAAGATAATGATAATATATTAATATGTGATGTATAAAGCATTACAGTTGGCAAAAGTTTAGACAAAGAAAACCTTTAGTTTATATTCTACAAAAGAAAGCTTATATGTCACTATGAGACCTGTGAACGAAGACTATTTACAAGCATATAAAGTACAAACACAAGAAAAACGATTGTGATGTTGAGGACAGATAGGGCTAATTAATTTCTTAGTAAAGGTTACAGCGTTTTCTGAACAGCAGCCACGGTAAAAGCAACTGCGAGTTGCTTTTGCTTATCCTACATTTGGAATGCAATTTGTGTGGGCTCCATGGAGTTCAAAAACATGAGTAGTTGTTAACCAAACAGTTTAAAACAATAGAACCATAGGAAACGTGACACTTCCACGTAACCAAACAGGTTCTTATATGTGAGGCAAGGGTGGCTAGCCAAAAGTAAATCTGTTGAACGATTTCAAGAATGTCCAAAACATGAATGACACGCCAAGTTATAAATCAAGAGAACAAGAATAAGCTCTTATTAGTGGAGAAAGGAAAAAGGCTAGACATGGATGGTCGGGTGTGTGGTTCATTTGTGTGTCTTCAAGGTCCACACACCTAAAGAAATCAACATTCACTTTTCATGTTTCCTGGGTTGTTCTCCCTTCGAATGACATTTACGATGTCGATGGCTAAAAAAAATCTACAATATCTAATCTAATCAGCCTGAGAATTTAGGAAGTTAATTTACATGTAATATAAAACAAGCTTGTATATAGCAGGTAAGAGGATTTTGTTTACATAACATATATTAATGCTGCATGTATGTTCACGCAAATTTTGAACATAATTATCAGATGCAAATCTTAATTATTTCCCTGATATTAATATTGTTTGAATGTTCATGCTTTCATACATGTAAGAAGCGGAGACGCTCATGATCGAGCTAGAGTTCAACAAATTAATAGAGCTTCTTAATTTGTTATGCTAAAAATGCATCGGGAATCATTCAAGGGAAATCAGGATCTTTCACCATATTCTCATGAGCCTGTAAATTCCGCAGTGGGATGGGTGCGTCTGTCCTTCGAAGCTGCTGCGAGTGAGACTTCGCCTTGTCGTTTCTCTTGTGTGCAGTTTCAGCAACATCCACTGCTTTCTGACTATTGCATCCCAATAGGCCATTTGGGCGGCTTCTTCTGGGCACTGTGGATGCTAAACAGGGATTAATTATGCTATTTTCAGCCAGCATCTTTTCATCATAGTCCACTGAAACAGCTGAGAAATCAGCAGCACTGGCGGTGACTACACTCCATTCAATGCTGCTCTCACTTGGCTCATAGTACCGGCTGGTTGGTGTCATACAGCTAGACATGCCATCAGATGTTTGCTTGGTGAATATAGGCTGTAGATGTGAACTTCCAGATAGGTTCTCAATCTCGAACAGATCCGAACTGCCATCGCTTTCAATATCTTCATACATCTGGCCGCTACTGGTTGAGGTGGGTGGGAGGTTTGGGGATTTTGGGATGGCATCCCATGTTAGCACAGACAGCTTTCTCTCCAGATTCAGTGCTATATCTTCCTTTTTAAGCAAATGGGAGCCGAACACCTCTAGGGATATTCGTGGGTCGTCTTCTATGATCTTCTGCTCCCCTCCTTTAAGATTCAAGCTTTGCACCCCGGAATTAACACATGGCAACACAAAGTACTCTCTTCTTTTTGAACCAACACTCGTTCTTTTAAAGCTCGGGCTGTGAAACTCATCTTTCACCTGGATTAGTCTTGATTGAGACTGCTTTCTAGTCCCTTCCAGTCCGATAGGATTGCGAGCAGATTCCCTCCTGAGCTCTTTTCCACGAGTCTCTCTGTGACCAATATTTTTATCCGTATAAACAGATTTCTTGTCTGAACAAGAGCCATTGCAGGCAAAGCCTGAAAAGAACCATCTTTCATTGACTTTCTGGTGCCTGGTTGGAGATGAATTTCTCAGGGGATTTGGTAGCAAAGCTTTTTTACTGTTCCAACTTGCTTCAGAACTCACACTTGGAGTTCCTAATCTGCTTCTCGGTGTCATCCGTTGTCGATCAACCGGGTATTCTTTCTCATGCACGTACTTTCCTGCATTAATATTGTCAACGATTCTTGGACTATCATCATCCAGTTTCATATTGAAGTATCTCTCCGCGCCAAAGACGCTGATTTCCCCCTCTTCAGCTTTAGTCCTCTCTGACCTGGCAGGGAGGGAAATCTCTTGGCTTGAAGTGATTTTGGCAGGATGGGTAAACTGCACCGACTGATCTGTCAGCTTAAGTACAAAATTGTCTTCTCGCTGGGTGAGATAAGAAGAAAACGAGGCTTCGCGAAGATCAGGGCTCTTGCTGTCCATAGCACCAGAGATGGGGGAGATTGACTGGGCTAAGAAGTTGGGAATAAATCCTGCCGGAAAGAAAGAAGAGAGCAAATAGATGGTGAGAACACAAGGCACACTTTACAAAGCGATTTTTGAATGATATGGATCAGTTTTTGAAGATTCTAAAGCCATGGCATTAAAAAGAAGGAAGAAATGGTGCTCAAAGTGGGGGCAAGTATAGTACAGCAGAGTTTGACTGAGAAAAAGGTTAAAGATCTCATGGCCTGATTCATGAGAACAATCATTTCTTTTCAGTAGGTGTTCGGCTTAGCTTAAATATACCTAGATAATTTTTTATAAATTTAAATCTTTGCTGCAACATGTACATGCTTTGCTGTTTAAGGAGAATTGTTTTATATGAATATATTTTTTAATTTAAATATTTGGATGGAATTTAAAAAGAATTTATCAAGCTATTCAGAATGCGTCATACTATGTAAAAAGTAAAAGTGGGTTTTCAATATCGTTTGAAAAAAACTTAGTTTTAATTAATATGTATGAATTTTAGTGCGAAAATAAAATAAAACTTTTTTTATTTTATGCCGTGGTATAATAATCGTTCTAGTGGTAACACTATGTATGGACAGCATGTCGACAAGTGGCAGAAGAGTTAAGATTTTGACCATTCTTTGGATAAGCTCTGTTATATTGATGGGGCATGAAAGGACCAAATCAATACGTTTATTTATCAACCATTAACAGCCTTCTAATTCTCATGTGAAACACATATCCTTACTGTTCTTGATAACAGGTGCCCATCCTTTTCTCTCTCTCTTTTTTTTTTATATGGCCTGGCCCCACATATACAAACGTCATTCAACTATTATTAACACTAAACCTAAATAAAGAGGGAATTTCAATGTACTTTTCTTTTTAAAATACTATTTATTTTTTTATTTTATCTTTTAATATTAAATTTATTAAAAATTAAATTTTATATATTTTTTTAATTTATTTTTGTAAAGTTATTTTAGTCTCATGACTTAATCCGCGAGTTTGATGTGTTAATACAAGTCTTTTTTTTTTCTTTTTATGATTGACTTTTTTCCTCTTAATTTCATTCTTTAACATTGAATTGATTAAAAATTAAGTTTCGTGATTTGTTTTGATTTAATTTTTATAAGATTATATTCATCTCATGACCCCCGGTCATGTGTTTGGAGGGTTAACTCGGGTTCACCAGAGTCATTTTCTAGTCATTTTTTATTTGTTTTTTTTAATTTTATCTTTTAATATTGGGTTGATTGAGAATTAAATTTTATAATTTATTTCAATTTGCTTTCTATTAGGTTATTCCGGTCTCATAACCCGGGTTACAGGTTTGATTAGTTAAATCAAGTTGAATCTGGTCATTTATTTGCTATTTCTTAAATTTTTTTTCAATTGCATCTTTCAATACTGAATTTATTGAAAACATGGCTTCATAATTTATTTTAATTTGTTTTCTATGAGGTTATTATGATTTCACGATTCAACATGTGAATTGACAAGTTAACCCGGGTTGACCCAAATCGATCCAATATATTAGCTCAATATTTCTAAAAAAAATATTATCTTAAATATTTATTTTAAGTCAAATTATGTTTTTACTAGTCATTTGAGTTATTTACGAATCAGATGGTTATCAAATTACAAAGAACCGATGATTTCTCTGATTAGCATCAATGGAAGCTACAACATTCGAGCTAGATTGATGTTTAAGATTATTCACCCAAACTTTCCCTTAAAAAACGATCCATCTCTATGACACGACCAAAAGATTGATGTCTTCTCCCAAGTGCAGGAGTGTCGAAGTAA
>Ga0325410_1007244_pt1 | contig 12131 bp, 5 predicted proteins | sample PopdelMetagenome_16_FD_206182 | JGI IMG/M metagenome (GOLD analysis project Ga0325410, IMG submission 206182) | Populus deltoides microbial communities from Bellville, Georgia, United States - Xylem-PdIQD-R3 | ecosystem: Host-associated > Plants > Phyllosphere > Stem > Wood/Secondary xylem... | reverse complement strand
TTAAGTTGCTGAGCTGGATTTACAAATAAGCAAATGCAGAAGATTGAAGGGAAAAGTTGACAGTAAAGAAGGAGGAAAAAGAAGAAGCTGAAGAAAGTTGTTATGTAATGATTAGTTAGTTGCATTTTAGTTATTTGTAACTAACTAAGAAAAGAAAAAATAATTAAATGCTTTTCTGTAGGCCTAGCTGTTAAAGGCTGTAAAAGATCACACAATACGTGTGTTCTCCCCAAATCAGTTTATAAGGGGCATTTTGTCAAGCATGTTGTGTGTGGAAAATATATACAAGAATTACCTTTTTCTGCAACTCTCTCTATTCTTCAACCTTCTGTGCAAACCTTTTTCTCCTACTACCCAATTCAACAATCAACCTACAAATCATCAAATAAACACAATCAAACACAAGATTAAAAACTTCAACATAGAAACCGTGAAACCAATTTGTGATATGGTTGAACTTACAATGGTGCCTGTAGATGAACAATTGTTTAAGTGGTACTTCGTTGAAAAATAAGAGTTTCAGCATAATGCAATTCTAATGCTAGCTTTTGGTACTGCTTGTGGAATCTGGTTGGTGAGGAACAAATTAGTTTTTTCAAGTAAAGTTTACGGATTGGGATATAATGTTTGAGTTAATTCCTCATCGTCTAGTTTTATGGTTGAATACAATCAACAAAAACTTTAATCAAATAAATTATAACTTATTCCATCAAAATATGATTCCACGAGAAAACACTCCTCGTTTCTAGCGTTTCGACTCCTGATTACAAAATCAGAGTCTCTGTCAGCTTTCTGATTGTGTTGCTCGCAGCCATTTCCATTATTCACCAGAACTAGGCTCTCCTTGTAAGCAAAAACTCCTACACACCGAACCCACCCAGTTGATCCAAGACCACTTATTTCTTGAGTTCTGGGATCACATGAGATTAGTTCACCAGAGTCAGAAACAAAAATCAGCTTACTGTTCTTCCAATGCCCAATCGGATACGAAATTTCTGGAAGAGGCCCAATAGAAATGTTTTTTACCCAACACCTCTCATTCAGTGTCCACATATGAAGAAACTTCTCATGAACATCCAATATAGCGAGGGAGTCTTGGTACGTTGCAAGACACTGACACTTATATGACTTGCCACAATCTGGTAGCTGTATCTCTTGGCAGGTTTCCGTAGCCATGTCAAAAGAAATAATCACCTCAGGATCTCCAAATATTTCATACGATCCCAACCAGAAAAATACTCCATTCATACAAATGTAACATTTATTATTTTGCAAATAATAATAACGTGATAAATCTCCCCAATGTCTCCAAGAACCAGTACTAGATGAGTACACGAATACACGTAAAGGATACCTGCAGCCTCCCCTTTCTTCCTGTTTTTCACGCCAGTAATCTTTCATAACCACCACTTCGTAATCTTTAGTTACTGGATGTAATCCAAAACCATAAGCCTCATATTGTGGACTATAAGAAAAATTGGATGGAGGATTGGGTAAGGGAGGTAAGAATTTTAATTCATTAACTGCGGGGTTCCAGAGAGCACGAAAATCATAATAACAATCGCGATACACATAAAATATTCCATCACAAGGACCACAAAGAAGAGGACTGTGAAACGGCATGTTATTAAGCGAGGCGTATGATTAACTCTAGGTGTACCGTCTAGCAACAACACAAGCGATTCAAGTTCACGCGCTGGGGTTATGCAATCCTGAACAAGGAGGCAGTCGCTTTCACTTTTACTATAGTAATTTCTTAGATGCTTGGATATGAAATTGGGACTTGTAATGATAGCATACCATGATTTGCAAACACACTTGAATTGCTATAGATTTTTCACGGGCAGTCGTGATAAAATCTCAATTACCACATCTTCAGGCAAAGGATGACCAGTCATGGTTTCCATTACTACTGACATCTCCCGCTCCTTTTTGTCTCTAAAAAAAAAAAAATGGTTATCTTGCCAAATACGTAAAATGGGAGTTAACCAATCACTGTATGGCAAAGCGTAATACGGCTCAAGGAAAGAGCCATCCCTGCCCCCGACACAATAAATGTATAGCAGGTGTGTATGTTTGGAAGTAATATTCAACGTTTGAGAGAGGATTCAAGAAAGTTAAGAACATTTAAGGATTCAAGAAATGAGACCTCCAGAGATGATTGAGAGAGGCTTCAACGATCTTTATTCTTCAACCAAGAAGATTAAGACTTGCGAGTATGAGAAAGACCTTCAACGTTTAAGATGCGAAGATTGGTAAAACAGAGCTCCCGTCCGTCTAAAATATCCTAATAATAATAACATCCTATCAGCTTAACTATACCAATAAAAGTCAACGGTAATCCTTGGAGAGAAAGCAAGGACAACTGGTTCTAATTGAGTAATATTTTACAAGTCGCACGACAACCAAGAGATTCCTGAATTGAGACGAAAATATTACATCTATTTTACGACAACTAATTCTATTTGATTAATTTTTAAAGTCAGATGACAACTAATATTAATTGGATAATATTGAAAGTCACACGACAAACCTTCAGAGTCTGAGTAACCGCGTAATTAAAATGCATTATAGTCTAATCTTTATACGAGTTAAAAACTTCCTTGGCCCTAATTTTTTCGAGGAAAAATAAATCACATTCTGATCCTATTAAGTTGGGGCATGATTGAGGTTTCCACTCTTTACCTCATTCATTTTATATGATAAAATTTTAAGATATATGAATTTTATAACATTATCTCAAAAGGAATTATTTCTTTAACCCATGTAAGTTTAACGAAAAATATTCTAGATGTACTTCTTTTATAGGAATAAAAAATATAATCGTATTTTTAAAAACTTTTAAAAAATAAATTCTCTAAATCATTCGTAAAATCAAGGCAAGAGGGGCAATTGCCTCCTTAAACTTTTTTAAATACTTTTTATATTATAATATTAATATAGTAGTCAGGTGAGGGGTTGACACACGCAAAGTTAATTATTATTATTATTGACTTATAGCCTAATATAGTACATATATCTAGCTCATTTCACCACACTTTTCCCTTGTCTTTCCTTTTCTTCCACTAACTAACCAAGAGCCCTTCTTCTTCCTTTTGAGTTGTTGTTCCCCGCCTCTCTTTCTTCTGCAAAATTTCTTTTCAAGTCCAGTTAAGCAGGTAACCTTTTATGCTTTATGTTTTAGGTAAGTTTCCTTTATCTTTTCTATTTGTTTTATTATCTAATTTTAGTTTTATTCTTTTATAATTAGTTATTAAAAATGTTATGGTTTATGATAATTTAGGGGTTTTAATATGAATATATTTAGCACGTGCAGTTAGAAAAAGAAAAGCAAGTTTAAGTGGGTGTTTGTTTCTGTGGTTGCTTCTGCTTTTAAAGCAAACCACAGAAAACAAGTGTTTGGTAACGGAGGAAACGTGATTTATTTCATGAGGGACCCACCATGTTTTGCGTTTTGAACGCAAGTCAGCAAATAGCAGTTTCATGCTGCTTCTCTTTGCCTCCATACACAATAAGCTGCTCACTTACTGTTCACTTATGTGTACAGTGTCAATTGTTATGATTGGGAAAGAGAACGTGCTGGAGATGAAGCAAATGAATATGGTGTACTCTGGACAATGCCTCTTGTTCTTCCTTTAGTTTTCTTTTTCTCTGATTCTTTCTATTCTATTGCTTACGTTTTTTTGTTCTGGTTTGTCCTCTCTCTCTCTCTCTCTCTCTCTCTCTCTCTCTACTGGTTTTGGTCCTCTGTTTTTTTTCTTCTTCGTCTGTGTTTGTTTGCTTGTGTTTGTTTTCTGATCAGTTGTTCAAACGGGGAGAGCCGGGGGGGCTGGTATACTTGGAGGCAAAGCTGGTGCTCTTGCGTTGGTTGGCCAGTGCTTTCCTCTCTCTGTTTCTGTTTTTCCTTCGCTTACTCTCTGATCTTCCTTCCCTGGGTCTTTTTTTTTCTGTCCTTTTGTTCTCCTGTGTTTGCTCGTCCTCCCTTTCGCCTTCTGTGTGTATCATTCACTTCCTGTGTTCTGTGTGTCCACTTTGTGTCTGTCCCCTGTTCTTGTTTTTGTTCGTCCTCTGTTTATCCTCGGGGTCCTTTCTATTTTCTTTCCCTTTGTTTTCGTTCTTTGTTCGTGCCTCAGTAATGGCATGCATCGTGGGGGCGAGAAGGATGTTACCATGATCTGCTGTTGTTTCCGCTGAATCGGGATGAAGGAGATGAATAGTTTGCTTTGAAACGGCGCCGTTTTGAGCTAAGGCGGTCATTCTTCAATTTGGCCACTAGAATTATGATATCTTGCAATCAGGCCCTTATTCGTGGAAAATTCTTTTTTTTTTTTAATTTGGCCCCTAGATCAATTTCAATTTTTAATTATATTTTTAATTGTGTTTTATTTAAAAAAATTAGAAGGAGATCGCTTAATGACGTAGCATTTACAGAATTTGATCGCAATCCTAATTTTGTTCCTAATGATATTTTATTTGATGTTGTTGCGCGCTTAAGAAACCAAAGAAACTATAGTCTGGATGGATTTCGTACGTCATGAAATTGTAGATAGTTTAATGGAACAATAAAAAATATTTGATATAAGTATTATTTATTTCATGATGTAATAGCAGTAGTTAAATCTACAATATTTAAATTAAAAATCATCAATATTAATATATATATTTTTTAATTATTTTATAACTTCAATTTAAAAAGCATTAATTTAACCAAACACATTAAACTACTTTTTGTTCAACCTCAATTTCAACCACAGTTTTAACCAAACACCTATTTTTGTCAAACCAGCCTCAACTAAAAGTACTTTTTATAAAACAACTTTTTTCAAACCACAACCACAACAGCAACCGCAATACCAAACACGCTCTAAGTGCTCTACAACTCCAGCCAAGTTCGCGGTATTCATAAATGTAGCCAGCCAGCCTCTTTGCCCAACACAACAATTCATCCCATGTTCGCGACTTTGGGATATGATTGGAAAGAGTCAACATACTTATTAATGTAGTAGTCAAAACCTAAATGATTTTTCCAAATATGTTAAAAAAAGATGTTTAAACCTGCTAATTTAATCAATTAAACATTTCTTTTCTTATTATAAAGGATGAAACCAAAAGTTAAATTTAATTTGTGTGTCTAAACATAATTTAAATATCTAGATATGATTAAGTATAATTTAATCAACATACTTATTATATGCATATAGATATGAATTGAAATAGGTTTTGATGAATTGATGTGTATTTTGCTACGAACTTATTATATTCATATGGGAAATGATGGTGATGAACTTAATAGTGATTAAAAATGAAGTACAAAACAACTCAAAAAATTAAGGACACAACAAAGAAATTAAAATAAAAACATTTAACATTTATCTTTAACTCACTTGTAGAAAACAACAAGTCAACAAAAACAACATCAATTTATCATGACAATACTTTTAAGCTATGATTTTTGCTGCTCTCTATCATATATCAGTATAGAATTGTTGTTAAGAACTTCACTAGTCCTTGAAAGATTTAGAATTATTGTGTAACTCAAATGACTTTTATTTAACAACGAATTATTATGTAGTTGTGTTAATTATTATGTAGACATTAATAATGATAAAAAACCACCAAGTTCATCAATTAAATTAACATGTCACTAGAAAAGTATTTCAAGCATAAATCTCTTGAGGATGGAGAGTCATTCAAAGATTCAAGTCATGTAACTCAATCAAGTTAAAAAAAAAAGTTATATTGAAATCAACCTCAACACTCTCCTTGCTGACCCTAGCTTATGAAGACCAATTTATGAATACCATGTAAATGTTAGGAATGCAATCCGGAGAGCATATCTACAAAAAGGTCCTTGTCAACATTCACACTATAATGTTCCTCAAAAACAATTTGGGAATATATCATCACTACAATGCTTTAATCCGGCGTGGTTTGGTGCATATCCAACTTCGTTAGAGTACAACATAGCCAAAGATGCTACTTTTTGCTTATACTGTTACCTCTTCAAGTCAAAAATGGGTGTTGATTCGTTTATGAGTGATGGGTTTTCAAAATGGAAAAAAAAAAAAGGAATGATTTGATCTTCATATTGGAAAGTCTAACAATAGTCACAATACATTTTAGACAAAATATGAGAATTTGATTAATGAAAAACAAAGAATCATGACTTTGTTATCCGAGCAGATAACAAAGAGTCAAAGTGATTTTCAAACTTGATTAAATGCTTCAATAGAGTGTGTCCATTTTTTATTGCTCCAAGGACTTCCATTCCATGGCCATGATGAATGTTAATGTTCAAGCCATCAAAGAAATTATCTAGAGCTCTTGCATTTCCTTTCAAAAGATTATAAAGACAGTAAAAGAGTTACTTTCAGTGAAGCTCCTAGACATAACAAATTGACTTCTCTAGATATTCAGAAAGACATTATTCAAGTTGTTGTAAAGGAGATTACAAATATGATTATCAAAGATCTAGATGACTCATTATTTTCAATTTTAATTGACGAGTCACGTGACATATCACTCAAGGAACAAATGATAGTTGTTCTACAACATATAGACAACAATGGACATATAATTGAATGTTTTCTTGGCATTCAACATGTGTCAGATGATGTCTTGCTCATAGACTTCAATTGACTCTTGTGGCTATTACAAAGACGCATAATAAAGTTGAAGATGTCTTCAATTTCATTTGTAGCATTATAAACATAGTTGGAGCTTTATGTAAAATGATGGAGGTGATTAGAGAAAAATAATATGCTAAAATTATTGAAGGACTTGAAAATGGAGAAATTTCTAGTGGACAAGGCATGAATCAAGAAACTTCTCTTAGAAGGTGTGGTGATACCCGCTGCAGCTCTTGCTATGTTACAATTATTCATCTACTTGTAATGTTTTTATTAGTTCTTGATGTGCTTGAGATTATAAGGGAGGACAGGATGAACTTAGAACAGAGAACGAAAGCAGTTGTTTTAATAGATATTATGAAATCATTTAATTTTGTGTTCATGCTTCATTGTTTGAGAAGGATGCTAGTAATTACAAATGAGTTCTCATAATCATTACAAAGAAAAGATATATAGAAAATGCTATAAGTCTATTGAAAATATCAAAGGAACGATTCAAAATGATGAGAGAGAATGATTCAGAATCTTTATTGGAAAAAGTGTAATCTTCTTGCATCAAACATGATATTGATATTCTAAACATGGATGATGAGTACAATTTTTGTTGGCGTTAAAGGCAAAAATACCAAAGGATTACAAACCTACACCATTTCCGTTATGAATTGTTTAGCAATATCATTGAAATGTAACTTATTGAGTTGGATGATCATTTTCTTGGGATGAGTACGAAGTTACTTTTTTATGTGGTATGTTTAAACTTAAGTGACTCTTTCTTTACTTTCAACAAAGAAAAGCTTTAATTCCTTACTCTTTTTTATCCTAGTGAATTCTCTATAGTGGACCTTATGGTACTTGGTGACCAACTTGATACTTATATTATTGATCTACGCGATGATAATGAGTTCTCTAGTATTTAAGGTATTGCTAGTCTTGCGGAGAAAATGATAAAAACAAAGAAAATTTTGATATTTTCATTGGTATATATACTTATCAAATTGTCATTCTTTTTACCAGTTACAAGTGCTACAGCAGAGAGTTTTTTTTGCGATGCATATTTTCAAGAGTAGATTGCAGAATAGGATGAGAGATAAGTGAATGAATGACAGTTTGGTTGTATACATTGAGAAAGATATCTTCGATAAGATTGATAATAAAGTTATTATGAAGTAGTTTCAAAATATTAAAACTTAAAGAGAACAATAATGTAAATTTTCTTATTTTAAAAGTATTTTTTAAATTAATTTTGCCTGATATGAGTTAATACATATGTTTCGAATTGATTTCTCAATATAATGTATGTCTACATAATATATAATATAAAGTATTTGTTAGTAATTTGCCCTCTCATTTAAGAAATCCTAGCTCCGCCACTGAGTTTTAGAGTAAAATAAACACAATTTTTAGAGCAAAAGAAACCTCTAATTAAAGAACTAAATGAGTATTGTTATATTGGTTTCCATTAAAAAAATTAAATAGGTTAAGACTTCACGTCACTAATTAGTTAAGTAAATATGACAATAATTCACTAGAGAAGGTTGAAAGCCTAAAGTTATATATCCTGATGTGGTGATCTAGCAATTCATTTTCTCTTTACAAATCCCCGCATTTTTATATATTGGTTAGAAAGTTTATGTTTATATGATAGATTGTTAGAAAATTAGGTTTTGACATGGTTAATTGACACAATAGAAGCCAAATTAAAAGTGAAGTCCACTTGTAGTTAAGACTTAGTTGAAAAATGTTCTTCAATATGAGTATTTTAACATCTCTAAAATTAGTTATGAAATTAATCTCAAAGAACTCTTAGTTGAGAAAATCTTTAAACCTAAAAGCCTTAATCCCATATTGAAAAATTACAAAAATGTTTTATAGTTTATATAGCAATGCCTTAGAAAGTGAAATTTAGTCATGTAGAGCACCAAAAAGCTTTTATAAAGAAGAGACCTATACATTGTAGGCTTTGTGTTAAAACTACGCATGCATTCTCGACTCGGGCTCGTGCTTAAGTTAATTGTAAAATAAATTTTTGATGTAAAAAAATATTTTTTTCCAACCTATAAAAAATTGCCTATTAGACTCATTAAATCTACTAGGTTTAATACATGTCTAATTAGTTGTCATCTTGTTTAATAAATAAAAAAGTCTTGATTTTTTTTAAATTAAAAAATGAAACTTAAAAAAGTCTAGATAATTTCAATTTTGTTTAAAAATTTTGGGATAAGTGTTAAAAAATTGTCAACAGTTATTAAAAAATATTAGAATTAATTTTGACAGCCTAAATCACTTATATAAATAGGAGATGGAGTGGATTGTTTAAAAGAATAAAAACTGAGTAAAGTTTTCTATTATTTACTATTGTCTTTTATTTTTTTTTCTACATATCATCATGTTCTTGTTTAGGATCAGTTATCATAGAAAGAAATTAAAATCAATTTTCTAGTTCACATATCTTGATAGGCAGGACAACCTTTCAAGATGATATTGTTAGAATTTTAGAATGCTACTTAAGTTAAAACTGTTTATATAAGTGACAAATAATTTAACTTTAAAACAAAGTATATAGTCTTTGACAACAATAAAATTGAATTTATTAATTTTCATCCAAATGTTTTACAAGTATTTTATTTACATTGATCTAAATTTTTATATTCAGTTTATCTCTCTCTCTCTCTCTCACACACACACACATTTTTGTTGTTCCTTTCATTATATATTTATAATTCTGTAAACACACTGAATTATACTAAATAATTTTTACCAACATCTTTTTCATCTGATTGGGGCATTAGAAGAACAATAAGCTAATTCTTGTTTTCTAACTCTGATGAACTAATCTAATTTGATCATAATACCTAATAAATGAGTGATCTTGGATTTAGATGGAATTGATGTGTAGGAGTTTTTGTTACAAGGAGGCACCTAGTTCCACTCAAGATAGAAATTGATGCTTACAAGAGGAAGATGAAGTAATATCTAACTATTGAAGTGGTCTTATTTATTGATCATTCAGTCAAAATGCTTAAATTATCTCTAGTACTCTTGTTGTTGAATGTTTTAATGGAGTAAACGACTAGCCTAGGTGTTTAGGTTGGGTTACTATATTGAGATAGAAAACATGGAGATGACTAGGATAGAGGAGACAATACAAAATACTAAACAAAGATGAAATTGTGTTTAGTTTTGGTATACAGGAAAAAAAATTTTATTTTTCCAAGCAACACTTTTTTGATATGTTAATGATACAATGATTTTTTTTCCCAAAAGATGTGGCAGTCCTAATGAATGTTAAAATCATTCTTAATTAGTTTCAACTATGTTCAGGTTTGAAAGTTAATTATCATGAGAGTCATTTGATTGATGTTGATATGGACTTGGTATACTAAAAGGGTGGAAAACACTTTGAGATGTAACTCAAGTTGCTTACCTGTTAAATATTTATAGCTTCATCTGAAGGTTAATCCAAGACTCTGTTCCATTTTGAAAACCAGTTTTGGAAAAGTTAGATCTCTTTTCCGGACTTGGAATGGTAGGATTCTTTCAATAGATGGAAGACTCTATTTAATAAAGTTTGTGTTGTCTAATCTTCCACTTTATTATATGTCCTTGTTTAAGATTTATTTTGGAGTGACAAAGAAGATTGTATTCATATAATGAAGTTTTTTTATGGAGTGAAAATATGAATACTAAAAAAATCAATAAGGTAGCTTGGAACTTTCTAATTAGGCCAAAAGGTAGAGGGGGATTATGAGTCAGATCTATCTTAAAAAAGACAAGGCAACATTGTTTAAATAGTTAACGTGATATAATAAGGATGTTATAACAACTTAGAGGAATTTTATAAATATGAAATATTTGGCTGATAATAGTGGGATGGTGCAAACATTTTATGAACACTTTCAACTATTTAGAGTAGTGTTTGTGCAACTATTAATGATGTGAATGAGTGTTCTCTTAATTTGCAAAATGCAATTTAATGGCTATGGGAAATGAGAAAAATATTTTATTCTAGAATTCAAAGTGAGAAGAAGATTCTACCCGTATTCTTATATTTCTACTCTTTATGTAGTTTGTGAAAATCCAAATGCTAAGATTTCAAATATGGGATTATGAAATGACTTCAGTTGGAAATGGTTCGTATCTTGGAGGAGAAAAGATAAAGAAAAAAGAATTATTGCAACTGTTATTATAGGTTTCTTTACACCAAAATTTTGCTGATAAGAGAGCTTGAAGAGCAAACCTAAATGGTGTTTTTTTTCTTAAGAGTTGCACTTCTTTTATTAAGTCAATTTTTTAACAAGAGAAATTTTTTTTTTCAATTAGATATATGATTTTTTATTGCTAATTTGAATGTAGAGTTTCATCTATAACTTTTTATTTTGAATAAGTTGCTTATAAAAGACTTTCTATATCAAAAAGATATGTACAAGGTAATAATCTAAATTGTGCTTTTTGTAGAAAGGAGATTGAAACTGCAACTCATGTTTTAATTTTTTGAGTGAGATGGTTCGAAAGTTATGGTCTTAAGTGGTAGATTGACTGGAACAATAGTTGATCTTGTCTCAATCTCAAGATGATGTTTTATTATATAATGGCATGGTATGGTGATCTATGAAAAAAAAATGGTATGGTTTTTGTTCTTTTTTGGTATAGTTTGGTCCATTTGGAATACTTGCAATACTATGATTTTTAATGAGAAAGAAATAGATTATGATGGTATGTTTTATTCTTTTTTTATTGGGTTGCTATTAGGGCAAAATGTAATGATGTGTTGCTATTTGGGTGAAATTTAATGATTAGAGTTTCTACTATACTAGGTCAGATTTACTCAGTGCATCCAATGATCTTTTTATGTGGATTAACAAGACAAATATGATAAGTGATTCTTCTTAGCTACCTCCTCCTATATGTATGTTAAAGTAGAATGTTAACGCATCTTGAAATGGCAAACTAGGGTCTTTAGGAATTCATGGCGTTCTTAATGATCACGAAGAGAAAATTCTTTATTTTTTCTTGTTCTATAGGTAGTATAGAATCTAATGAAGATGAGGTCTTGGCAAATCCAAAAGCTATGCTTTTAAGTATTGATTATTGTTAAGCTTTTACAAATCAATAGGTTGTGGTGTCAGATTTTTATAATGCTATTATTTGGATTAAAGAAACTAATGTCATGCAACCTTGGTGTTTGTAAACTAAATTTAATTATATTTCCAATGCATGCAATAGGTTTCATTTGGTGTGTTTTGAACATGTTCATAGAAAAAAAAATTATGCTGTAGATCAGTTGGCCAAGAAAAGATTTTGTAAACAAGATGACTTAGTTGTCTGGTTATAATATTTTTAATTTAGAATTCATTGCGCTTGATTCTAATTGTGGGTTTAGTTTTGTTACTAAGTTTTTTAACTCTTCTAAATTTGTTTTTGTACTGTACTCTCTGTTAAGTCATGTTTTTAATGGCTTATTGCTTATTAATAAATATCTCATATTTCATTGAAAAAAACAAG
>Ga0325410_1007242_pt1 | contig 12134 bp, 5 predicted proteins | sample PopdelMetagenome_16_FD_206182 | JGI IMG/M metagenome (GOLD analysis project Ga0325410, IMG submission 206182) | Populus deltoides microbial communities from Bellville, Georgia, United States - Xylem-PdIQD-R3 | ecosystem: Host-associated > Plants > Phyllosphere > Stem > Wood/Secondary xylem... | reverse complement strand
AATTTCAATCTCTTATTTATTGGTGACTGTGGGAGTAAGTTGTGTGATAGAGCCTAGTTATGTTAGGATTTAGGAATTTAGAAGCATGTTAGACAGATAAATTAACGGGAAGTCAAATTGCCTTTCAGGTCTTTATAAGATCTAGTGTCTGTAACTGGTAATTCCTTCCCCTTTTGATTTTATAGAAATTGGGATTTGTTAGGTTTGCATTTTTTTTCAATTTGCAGTGCAGGTGAGGCGACTTCTTTGGTCTGCTGACATGCTTTATAAGTTCTCCCTAGGAAGTTATGTTAGGTGCCATTTTAAATTTTCAGGTCAAGTTTAACTCTTTCCTCTTTTATTTTACTATCAATCATTGATTATACATGAAGCTCATTTACCCCTGAAATCGTGGTAGAATCCCATTTTCTTGCTGTAGTGTACATTGTCAGGTCTCCTCGACATCTACCTGAGTTATAACATCACTTCTAACTTCCCATGTGTGGAACTTCCTTTTACATTCTCCATTTTACATGTGCAAGCCCCAAAGTAGGATGTTGGAACTATTAGGCGAAAGATTTCCTTCAGGTTTTATTCTTAAAGTAGTTTAGTAGGCCCCTGTTACCATCATGATACTGTATGTCTAGGTGATCAATTTTATATGCTTTGATTATGCTAGTAATTTATGGAGTTCAACGTGACGAATAACTCAGATTGTGAAGTTATGTCCAGTGGTAGTTGAGGAGAGTGTTGGAATATCATTATTATGGTGGAGATCGGATAACATACCAGGTCTGGGAGGATACTTGAAATCTTTGAGAAAATGGATTCTTTAGTATCGGAAAGGAACACTTCAACTAAAGATGCGGTCACTAGGATGTAGAGAACTTGAAATTTGTACATTTCTTACTTCTCGACATTAAAAGAAAAGGTAACCTGACTAGGAGCTTCAGCAGGGAAACATAACTCGTGTTATTGCTTTGCTTTTCTTTGAGTTAGCTCTACTTTTTTAGAGGCCGAGGGCCATCTTCAGTTCCGAAATCCAATTCCCTACAGCCAAGGGAACTCTGTCTTTTTTCATATCATCACAGGAGCTTGAGATATGCTTTTCATTTGTGAGCAATATCAACGCTCGAATACCAAATTAGGAGGTTTTGTGTTCAGTATTAATCTATTCATCTGTTGTACTGGTACTTTGAGTTATTGTTCAAAAAGGTTTCCACGACGATTAGCAGTTTTAGGTCAGACGTTGCCTTGCAAGCAGTAGTTTCATAGTTTTTATAATCACATGCTAATTAGAAGGTAAATTATCGTCTTCCAAGTCAGCGGGTGGCTAGGCAAGACAAACGAGAAAAATTCACAAGTTTACTTCATAATTGGAAAAAAAAAAAAACCACTTCATACGACCAAATATGAATTGAAGATTTTAAATATTGACCACGCAGAACAATCATGAAACATAGGTATGATGTATTAACATTGCTTTATCATAAAACAGAGGTTTGATCTTATTTCTCCGGTCTTTTTATTTCACTCGTTTCACGCGTCCTGAACTTTTGATATGAAACATAAATCTCATATAAAATCGGTAACTGAATCCCATTTAATTTTATTTCTTCATATAAATGAGGCAGCCTTGCTAATTGAAACGTTTAAGATTCTGCAATAGGCTTTTTATTCTAGTTTCAAGTTTGTAGAGGCCGTTTACTGAAGATTTGGTGGGCGGCCATTGGCTGCTAAGATCCTCCCATTCTAGGAGCTCTTTGCTGGTATCTATCACCTCAATGAAGCAAAGACAATTTCTCGTCTCTCCTGTTGCTGTTTCAATTGCCTCAATAAGCTCCTCCAATTGAACTAACACTGACTTACAATTCTCAATTTCACTAAAGCAGCCCATTCTGCAATTAGGAGTTCAAACCCTGGCCTTTTTTGTCCAGCAATTGCCTTCCCCATTGCGGATTGCATCAACTAAACCTGTGTAGTTCCAGTTCTTGATACGATTGTACGGGCCATCACGGATTTCAACTTCTATGGTGTATCCACCGTTGTTTATAAGGAAGATGGTACTCTTTTGTCCACACCGCAGCATAGTCGACACAGCTTGTGCTGTCATCTGCAAATCGGATCGCTATCAGCTGTACGGCCAGTAACAAAGTAATTCTTCAAAGGGGATTACATTTATAGATAGGGCAATATAAATTTGCATGCCAGTTACTGATGGATTGAATGACAACAGTATTAAGTGCTAACCTGAAAGCTCCCATCAACAATGCAAGTAATCACCCGCTTATATGGCAGGGACCGTGCATAGCCAGGTGTTGCACCTACAGACCACCCTATGGAACCATATTGAATCTGAAATTCATACCCACAACACCAAATTTTATACCTTTTTTATGTCTCAGAAAAGTCGAAATTAAGATAAGTGACATTAGGCCTTTTGATCCTATACAGTACACACGTCCTTCTGGTTAACTTGAGTTTCTGGCAATGAAACCAGGAGTCTCCTGTCTCAGCAATCACAGCTGTGCTCTCTGAGACATTTTCCGTATGTGTTGAAAGAGAATCTAATTTGACTTACATTTGAGAGGATGCCCCTTCTGTAGTTTTTATTTGCAGTTGTATTCCTGTGAAGCCTTTTGGCAAGTGCAGGAAAAGAAAGTCCTCCATTGGTACAGACCCGAAAGCAGGTCCATGAGCAACTACAACACGATCAGGCTGCACAATGATTGCCTTCTATGTCTGGAGGAGGAGTGAGTATTCAACGGAGCTGTGGTCATTGAAGATAGGGACGACAAATATGTATGCATCTGCGGATTCCACAATTTCAGAACAAAAGGCTGTGCTCACATGCAGCTCCTTGCAACAACACAAGCACATACACCTCGTGACCTTCCATGTCCATCAGCTGCATACCCTGCATTGAGCTCATTGTAACAACTAATGTTGGTGAGCCCTGGCTCGGCAACAAGATGATCAAGAAGTGCAAGGTTAAAGTCGCGGGGCACGGAGAAAACATCGGTAATGCCTATTTGTACAAGCCTGCTTGCAAGGTGACGACCAGGGTACTGGCTTTGGGAAGGGCAAGAGCATGAGGAGGAGAGTGTGTTGTTGTTAGAGTTGCTACCGAAGTTTGAACGTCTTTGAGCAGTTGGATCTGTCACCATTCTAAGTTGCCGTTTGTTTCTGTAGTGTAAAAATACTTTTAAAAAATTTGAATTTTTTTTAAAATTAAAATTTTAGATGTTTTTATATCATTTTAATATATTAATATTAAAATAAATTTTTTAAAATAAAAAATATTATTTTAATATACTTTCAAATAAAAAATACTTTTAAAAAACAATAATATCAAACAATAACAGTATCTGGGATTTATAATCCGGTAGTATAGGTTTGTAAAATAATGTTGTGGCATTTTCAGCAAGGATTAGTATAATAATGTACACGCAAAGCAAGTCAAACAAAATCTGATTTAATATCTATTGCTATTTATCTTAGAAAAAACCAATCATCAATTTTTTTTTAAAAAAAAATCAAATCATCACATTGTTTATTTGCTAATAAATTAAGTAATAGTATTAGTGTGTGTTTGTCATTGCATTTGTAATTATATTTAACTTGAAAAAATATTAAATTAATTTTTTTAGTATTTTTAGATAGTTTTGATGCATTAATATAAAAATAAAAATATTATTTTAATATATTTTAAAATAATTTTTTTAAAAAACATACTATCTATCACAACATTAAACAAACATGTAGAATATTGGCTGCCAGTTCACATCGAGGGGTATGATTGCAAATATCCTAGGATTTATCTAAGATTTATTCGGTCATTAGTTAATTATGCTCTATGTTTCTGTATTATCGGGTTTTAATAAGTTAAGTTTCTCAACTACTAATATAATTAATAAATCCCTTCACTTTATATTATTTTAATATTCAAGTCACTTAACCTGAGAGAACGGTAACGTGGACACCGCATCACTTTAAGAGCATGAGACATGTAAAAAAAAAAGTTCATTAAAAGTTCAAAAGAAATATTAAAAAATCAAATAAAAAGTCTTTTTTTGCCATATTTTTTATTTATTACTAGAAATATATATTTTAAATTTTTTATTTACATAGGAATTTTTTTAATTAATTAAAAAATACAAATAAATAAAAGAAAATATTTTTTTGTTGTTAATTTTTTATTAATTTATACTGAATTTATTTTTTAATAATTTATTTATTTTTATTTTTATTTTAAAAGTCAAATAAGACTGTCAGGAAAAAATATTTTATATAAAATCATAAAATCTCAAACACATAAAAAATAAATTGAAAAATCACACCTATGAAAATAAAATACGAATTGAATCAAGGACGTTTCATCAATAAATCAATAATTTTATCCTGAAGTAAAAAAATAAACATTTTTTTAAATAAAGTAAAACATTTTTGAAAAAAAACCACTTTAAATATGATAAATAAATAAATAAGTAGATAAAATCATTAACAATTATAAAAAATAATAATAAATCCAGCATTTATTAATAAAAAAACAAACTACATCGTTTTTTTATTAAAAAATAAAAAATTAAGAAAAAAAAATGAATTTTAATACATCAAACTTTTATTCCTAGTCACACTAGATGTGTGTCACGCTTTCAATGTAACACGTCATTAATTTAACTGGTCTGTTAGATTAAAGAGATCAGATATTAATATAATATATAGTAGAGGGATTCCGTTAATTATGTTAGTAATAAAAGAATCTAACTAATCAAGATCCTAATAATATAGAAGAATGTTGGGTGCTTGTCAAGACCAAATTGACAAAAATTAGGTGCCTCCATTTTGATTTGTTCTTGTGCTTGGAGTTCGGGTTTTTTTAAACAACTATAGATTATACGGATAATTAAGGTAATTAACTCTAAACTAAAAAAAAATATAAGATTTCAAGCACTGTATATGCCAACACGATGGTACAAACTACAAATAAAAAAGGAGTCTAGCGGTAATTTGACTTCTTAACAGAAAGTGATGTTTTCTTTAATACTATAGATTGGAAATCCATTTCTTTTTATTATTATTATTAATATCCAGTTGAACTTATATATATTTTAATTAATTTTATAAATTTTAAAATTAATAATTATATAAATTTTTAATAATCATCATATTAACAACTATAATAAAATAAACTTTTTAATCCTAAATTTTTATAACCATATCAGCTGCTTAGATAGTTTCATTCTTTTTTAATTTGTGGTGCAAATGCTATGCAAATATGCAGTGCCTTCTGCTAAGTCACTTGTCGTGCTTTAATTTTAAAACGTGTGCGAAGTTGGCTATTATTTTCAGTAGAGTTACGAAGATTATCGTTGTTTTTTAAAATATATTTTTTATTTTTTAAAAATTAAATAAAAAAAAATTAAATTATTTTAAAAATATTTTAAAAACTTAAAAATAATAAAGTTATTAATAGCAAAAAGATTTCGGTTGCTGTGGTCGTTGAGTTGCTGGTCCTTTAGATTTCAGGGCTGTCCAATTAGGGGTTTTCTACCTTTTGGATAGATGTTTTTTTTTTTAATTATCGATATTCAAGTTAATTTATATATATTTTGATTAATTTTATAAGTTTTAAAGTTAATAACTATATAAATTTTCAATTAATAACAAAAACAGGGGGTCGGGGTGGCAGGGGCCGGAGCCGGAGCCCCTGCGAGAAAATTTTTCCCAGCCCCTTCCTTATATAAAATAATTAAAATTTTAATCTTTTTAAAATAATTTTTTAATTTGACCTCTTTAATTAGTTTTTCTTGTTTTATTTTTGTCTCTTAGTGATTCTAAAAAACCTCAAACTAAACTTGTAATTATTAAAAAATAAACTCAAAACATCATCAGTTAAGCTACTCATAATTATACGACTCTTAATTGCTCCTGTTGTGTCTGGCATAGCAAAACTGCACTGTATCTCTCTGTTTTTTTTTTTTTGTGATAAACACTGTTGAGTGATTGACATGGTGTGAACGTGATACGATCTTTCTATCCTTCAAAAGGTTTTGGAATGAATTCATGTGCTATTTGCTGCTAGGATCTAAATGAATAAGGTATATAGAACATAAAATTAACCCACGGATTTAGGATGTCAGGAAGGCACTGCTATTGGGGGAAATCCGACAGATTTACTGAATGTTTTCCCATGCATTCAGTGAACTATCATTACCGAACTGCAGAATACAGAATATGTTTTCAGAAATTCAGTGAAAAAACTCCCAAAAACAGACTGTAATGCCTTCTTCCCCTTCAGGCAATCAAGAATTTGCCCAAGTTACTTAGACAGATAAATTCATAAGATTTAGTCCGAATTTATATTATACATTCATTGCCATCCGTGACTCCTTACCCTTTTGCTTTGATTGCTGCATGTTGAAAGCCTGAGATGATCAATGTGCTTGGTATCATTGTTCTCAAAACCAGTGATTAGTATGTCTTTACCCATAAGAGAGGATCTTAGAACTTGAATTCATAATTTATGAAACTCTCCCATTCTATAGAATTGAATAAACTGAACTCTCTATTGTTTGAGACTACCCATGCCAATCTTCTTTAGCTCTTGAAATGCATGTGTGGTCTCAGCATCAAAACCACCTGCGAACTGAATGTTTTGACATAAAGGTTAGTAAGACAGGTAAAATCTCAAAAATGATAGTAAGACAGGTAAAATCTCAAAAATGAGCTTGAGGGAATTCAATGTTTACCTGGTGTACACGATAGGCAAATCTAGCTCCTTGAAGCAGAAGATTCTCTTCTCCTAAGCATTCATTAAGCTGCAGCTCTTTAGTTATCCTTTTCAAGTAATCCTTGGCTAGCCTCAAAGAACTTAATTTGATCTGTTAACAATATCGAGACTGTTAGTTGGAGCTGTGTCTCTGATTTCTTATTGGGAGTCCATTTTAAAGTTGTTTTCTTGGTAATATTTGTGTAAAAATGTTGGCAGATGTAGGAAACCCTTCTTTGGAGTTCTTCAAGATGAATCTATTACGAGATGCAATGTGCAAAATCTAGTAAATGCAGTGGGGGGCATCAAATTATCTGCATAAAATTTTTCGAGTGGCCACCAGATTTTTCTATCACTTGAAATTTCACTTAGGAGAAGCCATTTTTCTATTCCGCTACTTCGATTCTAGAGAATGCAGGAGGCTAGACCATCATGTTTATCCTGCTTTTTTGCTGAGAATCTTTTCTGGTGTTATTCATATTACCAAATGACGCACTTCAATCCCTTTAAATGGGAAGAAGCAGTTTCCTTTATAACACGCGAACTTCAGTTTATTTCTGTAAATGTCAAAAGTTTTGGCCTGTCAAGTTGTTGTTCTAATTTTCTATTAATTGATGATAATTTTGTTGGCAAGGTATTGTCATGAGTTGAAATATCATGCTTCGAGGTGAAAACCAGCTACATGTTACCTGATCAGGCTTCAAGGTAAAAATAAGCTACATGCTACCTACCTGACCGATCAACCCTGTGTTCAGCAACCATTCCCATGGGATCTGAAGATCCCTGTATCTCTTGATCATGCTCTCTCTAGTCCTTTCTGTATTGTTTACACTTCGCTCCAACCTGTAAATTTGATGTTTGATCATGTCATTAATTCATGGTATTGAGTAAAAACAGGGAGTTACTGCAATTTAGTTTGTACATGCTCGCCTGTCTTGCAATGCTTGCATTCTTCCCAGGGCTTGGATCAAAGGTTCTTTTTTATTGTCCTGGAATGATGAAACTTGAGACTCAAGGTTTATTAGGTCTCGGTAGTTGAAAGCAGCTTCTCGCAAAGCATCTGCTTTTCGTTCTGGCCATTGTGGGAAATGCTTCAATACTGCCCTTTCGTCAACCAAAGATGATAATTCATCATCCAGCCATTTCACAAATGCCTTAACATCAGATATTTCTTTGAAGGCTGCAGACTCCACTTCTTTGATTAGGAAATTGATAAATTCCTTCTGTTTTTCCACATCCGATTTTATCTAGCCAATGAGCATGCATTTTGTCATCAGTGAGTAACAATTTGTTAAAACAATGAGAAGAGAAGTTTGCAACTAACTTACAGCAGAAAGATAAGTGGAACGATTCTCAATTTCTCCAATCATGCTAGGAGTAAATGCAACTACTGGAATAGCCGCTGAATTGATTCTGTTCTCCATGTGGGCATCTCTCCTTGTAAGCAAACGATAGAACTCGGCGACTTCTGGCACGCGGCGCACTGTTTTTGACCCAACAGACATCTTCGGTGGCGGAGGTGGAGGTGGTGGTGCTGGTGACAATTTATTGCTGTTCACTTCCTTAGGTGATGAAGGGGCTACAGAAGTAGGCCTTGGTGGTGGATTTGGTACTTTTGCCAATTTCTCTTTTCTTGATGGTAATTCCTGTATGCTCGGTCTTGGACTTGAATGTTCCTCACTCACCTTGACAAAATCTGATTGTTTCTGCAGAAATACATCAGTTTTGCTGCTGTCAATGGGTTTCTGTAACTTCTTCCAAAGCATGGATTTTCTCTCATTGTCGTGTGCTTTGAGTGAACTTATCTGTGCTTTTAGACGAACTACTTCCTGTTGTAATTCCTGATTTTCTTTCTCCAGAGAATCAGTCCTTAGCAGAGCAGCTTCGACTTCTTTCTTGAGGTAGATGATCAATGATTCATCCTCTTCTTTCCGCATTTTACTCTCTCGTTCTGCTTTCATCAAAATAATAACAGAAGAAGATTGGAGTCGCATTCAATAGCTAGATCCTTCCCCTTTTATTTAATGATCTTACTTTTGAAGCAAGGTATTCTCACCTAAGCCTGAAGAGTGATGCTCAATAGAATACCCCTTAGTATGCTTAGAAATGGCACTCCAGGCATGCCGAACATGGTATCCTGGGCAGGGTATTTCTGACTTTTTGTGAACCAGAAATTGTGATTTGTTATACTTCCCTCTTTTGCAATTTGCAGTGTAGGTGAGGAATTTTCTTTGATTTGCTGGCATGCTTTATAGTTGTCCCTAGGAAGTTATGTTAGGTGCAATATTAAATTCTCAGGTCAAATTTAACTCTTCCCTCTATTTTATATCGCATTATTGATTGTATATGAAGTTCATTTACCCTTGACATCCTGATAGAATTCCATTTTCTTGCTGTGGCATAAGCTGTTAGGCTTCATCAATCCAAGTTATAACATCACTTGCATATCTTGCACGTTGTGCTGTGAGGCATAGCACGAAGCAGCAATTGAGATATGACTGATTGCAAACTCCCAACTGCCCATGTGTGAACTTCCTTTTCTACTCTCCATTGTACATGTGTAAGCCCCAGAGTGGGATGGTGGAACTATCAGGTCAAACCAGGTTTCAATTCTGAATTCTTCTCGTGTTGATCTCCATGAACTTTTCTAGAGGTCTTGATCGCACTGCATTGCGTTTGTTATTCTTTGCTTGTTAAGCAACGTGGAAAGTAAAAAAGAGCTGGGAAATGAAGCACAGTAAAGATGCCGACAGTAGTTCATTAAAGAAAAGAAAAGGCAATGATAAATACAGCCTACCAGAATAAGTTTTTCGTCTTTTACTTTGTTTTTTTTTCCCTTACTTTTAAAGGAAAATGGATGGCAGCTATGCTTCAGGTTTTGTTCTTGAAGTAGCCTGCCCTTTCGTAGGCCTTGGTTCTATGTCATGATACAGTATGTCTACAGGTTTTATTCCTGAAGTAGCTTGCCCTCTCAGAGGCGTTGATTGTAAAATGTTACAAGGTTAAATTAGCGATTATACGAGTTAAAAGTAAAGAATATCTCTGATGGTGAAGTTTTATTTCCTGTGGTAGTTGAAGAGATAGAGAATGTTAGAATATCAACATTTTGGTAGAGACCGGAGACGATGTACCTGGTTTATGAGGGATCCTGATAAAAATCTTTGTAAGACAATTCTACAGTAAAAGAAAGGAACATCTAAGCGCAATCACTATAATGTACTTCTGCCTCAACGTTAAGAGAAAAAGTAGTCCGACCAGGAGCTGCAGGAGCATGGTGTTGCTTTGATTTTCTTCAAGTCAGCTTTTTTTTTTTTTTTTAGGAGGCCCCATAGCCATCTTTAGTTCGTAAATCGAATTCCCTATTACTTGCTGATGACTTGAGAAGCGTTGGAAGGATGGTGTGGGCAAAATGTGTCCTGTTTATAATAACATGATTTGAGCCACAAGATCTTGATGGGCAATTCATTTGTGAACAATATTGATGCCCGAAGACCAAAGGAAGTTCTGTGTCTTGTATTTATCTACTGTATTATTGGTGCTTTCTGTCATTGTTCTCCTAAAAAAGTCTCCTCCATTAATGGCTAGCTTAAGTAAGCATGATTGCCTTGCAAATAGTAGTTTGTATAGTTTTTTACTTCACGTGTGAGAAGGTAAAATATCACCTTCCAAATCGGTGGGTGGCTAGGCAAAAACAAAAAAGAAACATTCACAAGTCTCTCTCAAATTTTTTCCCCCTTGAAAACTATTCTTGCGCTAATTTTATTTGTTTTTTTTTCCTTGAAAACCATACAGGTAATCCTTAAAGAAGAAGAAGAAGAAGAAGGTTAATGAATCTACTGCTCTCAATTTCACTAATCAATCCCACAGTTAGGAATTGAACACCCTAACCTTTTTGTCCAGCATTTTCCATGTCCATTATGGAGAGCATCAACTGAACCAGTGTAGTTACAGTTCTTGATTACATTGTAAGGCCTATCATGGATTTCAACTTCTATGGTGTATCCACACCATTGTATATTTGGAAGATGATGCTCTTTTGTCCGATTGCATCATCGCAGAAACATCTTGGGCTGTCATCTGAAAACACGAATTCTATTTGCTGTACGCATGTAACATTACACAACGCATTTTCATCTTTTTTTTTTTTCATTTTCATGTATATTAGTTGTGTATGTTTTTATTTTTTTAAAAAAAAAATTGTTTATGTATGTTTTTTCAATATAATTTTGTAATTTAAAAAATATAAGTTCAAATAAAAACAAAGCATATATATAATTAAATAAATCGAGAACTATATGTACGAATGAATAAATAAAAAGTTATTAATGATACCTAAAAATAAAATTTTAAAAATAAAAAAACAGATATAGATCAATTTATTTATTAAAATAATTTTTTTATTTAAGCAAACGATAATAGAAATAGAGATACAAATTAAATTGATTGAATAAAATAAAAGGAGAAAAATAGCATCATGCAAGGTTGCGCATATTATAAATATTATCTGAAAAATAAATTTTTTTATTTTCAAAAATAAATTTCATCCATACAAAAGAAAAAAAATTAAAGATAAATCAGAAAAAACTCTTTAAATTTAAATGCATAATTAAAAAATATCATCATTAAAAGGCTTTCCAAATAAAATGAAATAGAGAAGATGTACTAATTTAAATATAAATTAGAAAAAAAACATGAAAAGAATTAGAAAAAAAAAAGAAGACGCAAAGGTCAAGCGTTATTAGGCTGGGCCTGGCAAGCCCGCACAATTGGAAACTTAATTTTTTTGTTTGCAACTGGGGCAAACGAGTTCGCTCAAAACTTTTTTGAAAAAAAAAAATAGACGACACGCTATCTGATTTACCCAAATTCAGGCTGCTGTAGTGGTTGGAAAATCAAAGTTTAAGCTTTTTTTACCTAAAAACTCGTTTTTCAACCTATGTTTTATTCAAAATACCTGTAAAACATTGTAGGAGCTATGAAAAATATCTATGGCCTCAAAAAACCTAAAAACTGCTCTAAAAACTGAAATAAACTCGAATCTAAAAATCAACTTGAGCTCATATTTATTTTTTTACAAATTTTAAAAGTAAAAAAAAAAAAAAACACACTTGATATGAACTCTCCTTATCAAATATAACCATTTGACACAAATATCATTCATTTTAGTGGCCTAAATTAGTGTTAATGACACTTTCTCTCTCTACCATCAGAATATGGCAACCCCTCTCTCTCCTCTCTTAACCAGGGGTTGAAAAATAATAAAAATAAACTTTTTAACCAAAATTAAATTGAAAAAAATTGATGTACTGAAATTGTATAATTTACGTGATTTTTAAAGTTCAAGGAACAAAGTATATCTTTTGTGAAAATTATGACATGTCAC
>Ga0325410_1007241_pt1 | contig 12136 bp, 7 predicted proteins | sample PopdelMetagenome_16_FD_206182 | JGI IMG/M metagenome (GOLD analysis project Ga0325410, IMG submission 206182) | Populus deltoides microbial communities from Bellville, Georgia, United States - Xylem-PdIQD-R3 | ecosystem: Host-associated > Plants > Phyllosphere > Stem > Wood/Secondary xylem... | reverse complement strand
GGTATTTCTTCAACAAATTTGACATATAAGCGGTAGTGTTATTTGAAGTAATTCTTTTTTAACTCTCTAAAATATACCGATGAAATTAAGACGTTATTAACCTTGTAAGAATAATTTAAAAATATTTTAAAAAAAAATTATAAACCTAGATGGTGAGTAATGAAGGAAGGTTAGCTCGATACTCAACTCGTATCAAGTGAAATTAACCTTCAATTAATGAGATTTGAAGTTATATTTGTGAATCTATAGAAAATATTTACCATTCATTCTGCCCCTTCTTCTGTCTTTATTTAGATAAAATAAAAGTTCTAAAACAATTATGTTTTAAAGTACAGTAATATGAAACATACATTACTAACATCACTTAAAACATGATGTTTTTTCACTGTAAATTACGAGTGAAACACTATTAAATTACGAGTGAAACACTATTTACTGAAATTTTGTGATGAAGTCTTAAAAATCCAACTAGTCTAGAAATAAGACTATCAGGTTAGATAATCTGTTAATCAATTGGTCCTAACAATTTTATCTATTCTTCCTAATTAAGGTAGTTTGTCGCAAGTGTGCGAAAGGCAAGTAGGGGCCGAAGGAGTCGTCACCTAGTTGTTTGGTTCAGGATCGCTAGGAAACCCGAATGTACTGATTTTATTAGAGATTTGAGGGTAAGAGATTGGTTGTGGCTAGGGAAGGTGTTAGCACTCTTAGCGCACCCTACCTGAGATAAGTTGTTTTGTATGGTTTGATGTGGTTTGAAGGTTTAGGATTGAGATTTACTTGTATGAATAAATCTGGTGTTAAGAATTTATTATGAACTCGTGTACCCAAATAAATTATTAGAAAAAAGATTCTTTGTAATTTGTGTATTATAGTGAAAAATACTCTTGATTAAAATTGGTGAATATTTAGAATAACTATGAAAATTTTTTGGTCAAATCTTGATATTTCAAATACCAGCCTCACTTGTAGGTCTGTGTTTTATACCAAGATTTTTAACCATTAATTATCATGAATTAAAAAATAATGATTTATTAAAATATTAGTCAAATTCTCATGGATTTAATAAATTTATTATTAAATCCTAAAATGCATATCAAAACACACACATATTTTTTGTTTTCGTATGAAAATACTAAACAATATGATTTTTCATATATATTTTTAAGAGATTTGACCATGTGCAACACCCAAAAAACACTTTTCTTTTATTTATAGGTTTCTTGAAATAAAAATATGCTTGAAAGTTAAAAGGAATTTTCCGGAACATATCCTTAAACAAAAAAAAAAACTAAACAAAACAGAAGGAAAAAAAAACTGATTTTTTAATTTTATATTATTTCTTTGTCCTCTTTTTTATTATTATTTATCATTACTTATTATTGTGGTCTGGGTTGATCGGTTAGACATACCCGACCGAGTTGAAATGGTCAAGTTAACTCGGTTAGGTTGACTAGACCGAGTCAACTTAGAAACAAACCCACAAAATAAACCAAGACCAAAATAGATCAAAAGTGGCAAAAACACAAAAACTTAAAGATTTTTCAATCAAATCAGATCAAAGCAGAAAAAACAAAACAAACAGAAGAATGTTCTTCATCTCTCCATAAAATGTAATTCTTAATCCACAACTGATTTCAAACAAAGGAAGGAATGGTTCTGTGCGTAATCCTACATAGATCAAGAATGAGGGGTTCATCCGTTTCAATGATCGACAAAATCATGCAATTTTTGCCAAAATAGGTTTCAATTGAAACCAAAATCCTAGGATTTAAATCCATTAAAACTTGTTATTGATGCCAAAAAAAACTCCTAGATTACTTATCAACAATGATGGGAGAACCTATGTGAACTGGAAATTAAGCCAAAAAAGCTTTGAGACTAGCACGTAAGGCAAGATTCAATAGATGAATCTACCTAAACCCAGGAAAGCTACCCAGAAATGCCTAGAGATAAAATGCACTAAGAATGACTTTTTTGGCCTCTAAAGCGTGTCCTCTTTATCCCCACAAACCACACGTTTGGTGATGAATGTGATTATGGCCGAAGAAATAACAAAACAACCCAAAAACTTAAAAAGTACGTTGATTTTCAATCCTAAAAGCTACCAACTCAAAACAAAAGGCAATCTTTAACAAAATAAGCTTCAAAATCTAACCATTTTCACTTTAAAAGGTCATACCAACTACCTAAAAGCAGGGTTATCCTTTCATTAACAGAAAGTGCCCTACTCCTTTGCTGCCACTTTTGGCATCCATTAAACTAAGGTTCCATGGAATTAAATGACAAAAAACAATCAAGAGCATATTAAGGCATTCAAGACTTCGTATTGAACGTAAGAAAAGGATCCAGTAGGCCTTATGGACTCCACTTTCAAAGTTTGAATGTGTATACTTTCTTAGCTTTGAAAATCCAAATATGAATCGATTCTTGGTATTGCATACCTTTCTTCTTGTTTTTAGACCTCCTTAGACCAAAGCTAAAGCTTCTAAATCCTTCTGGATAGGACTCTTGCATCTTAACCTAAGTTCTTTTCTTCTTCTCTCCCTTTTCTTTCTTTTCCCCTTTTTTCCTATGTTTTTCTCTGTTTTTTCTTCTCCTTTTATGTTCTTCAACTCCTTCTTTTATATGAAGATTTGGGTCTTCTTGATGGTTTCCTAGCGTTCCAACAGACTAAAACCTAGTTGGTTTTGCCATGGAGCTACTGGTTTTGGTTATAGGTGGTTTTGTAGGGAGTTTGGGAACCAAGGTGAGGTGTTTTCTGCCTTTGGATCTAGAAAGAAGGGTTTTAAATCCTTGATGTAAACCTTCTAAAGGCTTCTAAGTGGGAGCAGATGAAAAAATTGAATGTTCTTCTATAAATGAGTGTTCTTGTCAAAGCTGAGACCACCTGGACATGGTAGAGGGGGTGCATGCCTTTCAATCGGACACGTTCTTACTTCATTTGGAGGTTCGTATATCCACAATCAAATGTTTGAAAATTCTTACTTAAACAGTGTGATGTCTGAAACTGTGGTCTTGGCTAACTAGGAACAAGATGTTGTGGAAATACATGAAAAACATGGGACATAAACATTTGATGTTAAAGACATGGGGTTGTAAAAGGGGTTTTTCTCAGTCGAATGATGGTGATTGCAACCTTTAGGGTGGTCGAAAACATCAAATTCAGTTGTCTAAAAATCCGCCCTCGATAAGCCAAAAAACTAAAGAAGAAAAAGCATAGTACCTTGAATGGTGTTGTTTTGACTAATTCTTATATATTAGGGTTTTTTTATTTGGGATCTGCCTACGTTCAATTTGATCCCTAATCTTCTGATTTTGTTTTATTTTACCCTTAATTTCCCTCTATCTTTCTAATTTCATGCAATTGTGTCCTTGTCAACTTCATTTGTCACCCTCAATTTTGAGTGTCTTCTACAAGTTGGTCCATGATTTCTGATTTTTTCGATAGGCCCCTAAATGACCATTAAAATTTTAATTTTTTTCAATTTGACCCCTGATTTCTCCTGATTCTACTCCCTAAAAATATGCGCATTTTGCAAATTGATTCTAGGTTCACAAAAAGTTCAATTAATCCCATATTTGCTAACTAGACTTTGAATTTTATGCAACTAAATCCCTAATTTGGCTAATTTAAACTTTTTAAGCTTCTAATTGAGTCCTTAAACTTCAATTACTTCAATTATTTCAATTGACATCAAAATTGACTTCTAAATTTTTATTTCCCTTGCAATTAAACCCTTAATTAAATAATTAAACCTTTGAAAATTCCAATTGAGTCTATAAACACCAAAAACAAACATTTTTACTAATGGGCTTTATCAATTAAACCCTTGGATTATTATTTTGGCCTATCAACTTCACTTGGTATTCTGATCTTCCACCATTAGGCTGGGGCATTCCTTTTTAGGCTTGCTTTAGGTATACTTCCTTGCATTTATTTTATTTATTTATTATATATATATATATATATATATATTATAAAATGAATAACAACATAGTTGATAGCTTATACTTGGTGCTTGGTAAGCCAAGATAGCTTGTGGCTAATACCTGCAAAAGATCCTCTTTAGTGGAGGTGGGGACTCTTCGATGCTTAAATAAGTATCTTTTTAGAGAGAGAAAATATAAGAATATTCTAGAGAAAGATGCTCTAAAAATATATATGCAGTATAAAATGAAGAATGTGAACCTTTGTTCTAAAGGTCTTATAGTGTATTTATAGTCTATAAATCTTGTTTTTTTGTGAAGAGGAGGGTCTGGAGTGTAATCTTACTGATAGCATTTAATGAGGGATAAATATCCCTTACATCTATATTAATTTTTGATGGAAATATATTGGGTTCTTGGAATACACTTAAAAGATGTAATCTTACCTTGCTAATATTTAATGAGGGATAAATATTCATTACATCTATATTAATGTTTGAGGGATAAATATACCTAAAAGGTATGAGGAGATTAAAGTCCAAGACATCAAATGTAGCTAAATTCATGGAGGCTGAGTTCTTCCCTAAGGTTAGACCCAAATGAGGATGGTCATTACATTGGACTTGGCTAACTACAAATTCCAGGTACCTTAGGTCTGACATGTTTTCCAGACACGCATTACCTTACACTTAACTACTTGGACTTGGCTAACTACCAAGTCCAAGTACTTTGGGTCTGGCATGTTTGCCACACCCATGTTATCGTGGACCTGGCTAACTATCCAGTTCAAGTGCAATGGACTTGGCTAACTGCCAAGTCCAAGTACTTTGGGTCTGGCATGTTTGCCACACCCATGTTATCGTGGACCTGGCTAACTATCGAGTTCAAGTGCAATGGACTTGGCTAACTGCCAAGTCCAAGTGCCTTGAGTCTAGCATGTTTGCTAAACCCACGTTACTTTATACTTGGATAAATGCCAAGTCAAAGTGCCTTGGGTCTAGCATGTTTGTAAAACCCATATTATCGTGGACTTGGCTGACTGTCACATCCAAGTGTATTAGACTTGGTGGAATGCCAAGTCCAAGTACGTTGGGTCTCGCAAGTTTGTCAGACCCACACTACCTTATTTCATTGGGCGTGCCAAGGGAGAATGGGTCATTTCTTTGGCATTCCAATGAAGGATGAATATTCTAATAGGTGTGCCTAGGGCTTGACATACTGCCAAGCTCAATCATGGCTGGGTCTGGCTAGCATTAGACTTAACAATCCCGAGACTTGGCATACTATCAAGCCCCCATTTAGGGCATGCTTATTTTCTTAGATGTGTCTAAGGAAGAAGGGTCATAAGGGTTTTTTAGGCCCGTTAAAAATAGATTTATCACTTTGAGTGAAACACTGCTTATTGAAACTATGTTTTCATCTTTTTGCCCGTCCCATCAAAATACTTAAAACTGGTTGTTAGAGGTGTTGATGTCCTTTCATAAGGCCCAATAGTCATTGTCAAATTGATCAAGGGAAAATAAGTTTTTTTGCATTTCAAAAGCACAGTGAAACAACCAAAATGCCTTTAGAAGAAAAAAAAAAAGGGCCTTAAGGGGCTTCTTGTATTTTGACAATGGTTTTTTTTGTTATTATCAGTTCAGTTGAAGGGCAATTTAGTATTTGTATAACTATAGCGAAAAAAATAATGAAATGACCAAAATATTCTTAGAAGAAAAAAAATAATTAAAACTAGCCTCAAAGGGCTTTTTTATATTTTCATAATGATTTTTTTTGTTATTATCAGGTAAGCCAAGAAGAAATTTGGTATTTGAATAAATATATATAAAATAAAATAAAAACAAAACGTGGTTGGAGCATGTGGCATTTCCTAGTAACCAAAATCTTCATTTCATCGTGTCATTAAAAATGTTGATGTATCCTCTTCCTTTTGGGGCAGTGTGTGTGATCAATGGTGGCATGATTTTTCATCGACGATGCTTTTTTCGCCTCTCTTTTCTCTCTTATCCCCTCAAAATTTGTGTTGGCCATGCAAACTTTCAGAGTTGTCCTCTAATTTATAGAGATTTCCACTTAGGTTCTTATTCTTTTGATTTCTAATTTTTGGTGTTGACTCTTTTGTAAAAAAAAATAGTTATTTTTTCTAATTTGATTCTCATTCTTTTGAATTTTGTTTTGTTGAGCCTTTTGTGAAGTTGATTTTTCATTTTAATTTCACCCTACAATCAAAATACTTTTTGTATTTCTTATTTGAATTTTAATCGTCATTGTTTTGATTTTTTGGGTCCTGTTGTTAAATTATTTTTTCTTTTTAATTTCACCATTCAATCAAAAATAAAATTTATTTTGTATTTCAATTTTGATCCTTATTTTTTTAATTGTTATTTTTGTTTATAATCCTTTTGTATAGTTGAAATTCTTTTTTTAATTTCATCCTTCAATGTTTAATTGATTGAGAATTGAGTTTCATGATTTATTCAGATAGGGTACTTCTGGTCTAATGACGTGGGTTACGAGTTTGAAAAGTTAACTTTAATTGATATTATTTTTTTTTAATGGGCTTTGTGATTTTTCTTCATTTTCTTTTGTACCGGGTTATCTAATCTCATGTCTTGGGTCGTTGGTTTAACAGGATAACCTGGGGTGGCTCAATCCTAATAATCGAGGTTACAAATTTGTCATGTTAACTTAAGTTGACTTAGCTCGATATTTAATGGATTATGCTTGGGATGATTATTTATCTCTTTTTGGAAATATATTTTTTCTCAGGTTATTGTGAGCACTTTTTTTTAATTTGATCAATTTGTTGTCGTTGTTTATTTTTCTTATTGTCTAATTAAAATAAATCCAACTTATTTGACTCGGTCTAGTCTATGGCCCGAGTCGCGAAAAATCAAATCATCCCAAGCATAACATGAGTCCATAACTAGTCTTATCTATAATAATTCCAATGAAAACATAGGTGCCACATGCACAAGCAAGATTGTTATATGGTCTATTAAGCAGGACTCTTCTTTTATTTCTCTTATATTCTTTCTTTATATATGGTTTCAATAAACACCTAAGTAATTTTCCTTTGATTTATCATCTCTTTAATGTTCTTTTCCTTCTAATCATTTTAAATGACTCATTGGAATTATTGTGTCTCCATTAATTGAGCATGGTTACCAGCCTTAATGGAATTTCATAGTGTTTATATAGTGGCTTGTTATGTTGAATAATTAACTTGGACATTTGTTTTATGCTGAAAATTTTGTCAAGGCTCATGGAATAAACTTTTAAGGGTTTTAATGGATCATAATTTATCAGTGTTTTTTTAAAAAAAATGGATTGGCTCAAAGCCCATTTTAATGATAGCCTAGACCCTAAAAGGTCTTCTAATTTTTTTTAGACTCAAGCTCTAAACATTTAGCTGGGCGCATATAGGCTCAGGCACCATATTTGAGCCTAGGCTCATACCTGGCGCATGTGGGCTCAACCCCCCCCCCTCACTTGAGCCTGGGAGAAAGCCTGCCCTGTCACCTATGGGCCTAGGCACCATGCTTAGGCCCAAACACTAGGCTCACACTTGACACTTCTCGAGTCTAGGCCATGCACTTAGGCCTATTACATATCACAATGCCTCATGGGCCTTGTGTTAATTATGGCTTGGACCTAACACCTAGTTTCTTAGGATTTCTTAACTAGACCCTTAAGATATTTCTCGTCAATAATGCATGTGTAAGAGATATTTATCCCTTATTAATACTACAAAGGTGGGATGACTCGACACCCCTCTCTTTCAAGCAAAAAGACAAGATTAATGGGGTATAAATACCTCATGAATCATTCAAGTAAGGGATTTACAATTTTTATTCTCAACACATATATACCATTTTCATTCTTAGGATTTAATGCTTATTTGCATATTTATTACATTTTCTCTTTACAATGATTATAACTTAAGCATCTAAGGGTTCCCAAATCCATCTGCATGAGACTTTTTTATAGGTACCAGGATTCTTACATCAAGAGAATAACTTCCTTTATTATATAGAGTGGATTTAATTGAATGAACATGTGCTTAACCTATAATCCAATCACCAAAAAACCTTATTCCTTAGTATTTGGATTTTGGATCATCAATTAGTTTGTCTATGGGGAACACGATAAAAAAACCCTCATTTATTTGAGAACTTATTTTTGACATCTCCAAGCCATTTCACGATTGACAATCAAGACATACCAAGGTTGGGATGTGTGATGGATGCTCCCATCATCATGGGCACTTCTGCCCAGCCAGACTTTCAGCAACTTATTAATCAAGTGCAACTCGTTACTAAAGCAGTGGTGGCAACCTAAAGGAAAAATCAAGTCTTTTCACCTTAGCAAGTTTTGACATCATTGGTAACACTAAGTGCCCCAACACTGCTACCGCTCCCGTCATCCAAGAGAGTCACTCTACCCTGAGGAGTTTGGGCAAAATGACATTTAAAAGAGTATTTTGCCTCATCATTCAACAAGTACCTCAAGGGGTCGTTTGCATCATTGTGATACCTATACATAGAACGGGTACTCAATACGCTACTTCTTATTATCGCGGGGTGGATGTAAGTTACAAATCTTGTTATTCCGCACTGAATTCCTTAAGCTTCTAAAGCCCATTAGATAAAATATCAAAAGGTGATTGGTCTTTGAGCTTGTCCAAGAAAATGCCTATAACCCCCATAAAGTACGGGGCTCTCCTTTGCCCAAACAAGTTTTAAATACTCGAATTCCTCGAGATTACTTCTCTATAAAAATGAGTCTGGACAACTATGATGGTCTCGTTGACTCGAGGGAACTCATGCAAAAAGTGTAAAATAGCTTAGAATTGGTCATCTAGGATAGTAATATAATGAGAAAGATCCTTTATAAAACTTTTCATGGGTTCACGAGTTCGCGTGCTCCAGGATAGATGCTCGGTATATCTTAAGAGGTTCTCTACTTCTCTCAACACCACTATCACTAAAGTTTTTATCTTTATAATGGGTAAAGATTTTGTCCATTATCCCTTGTCGATGAAGGTAATTCCCAACACTCGCACATTTAGGAAATTCTTTATGTTCCTCTAGGACAAGGAGCACAATAGGGAAGAGTGCTTCACTTTGAATAAATAAATTAAGTGGTTGATAGCCAATGTCTATATTTAACAATTTGTAAAAAACGATCCCCGTATCGAATAAGGTAGAGATGAGTCCAGCCAACACAACTAAATACTGCCTGAGATCGATCAATATGAACTTGGATGGCACCTCTATAAAGGGTGATAATAGAAGTGGAAAAAATGTGAGAAGTTCTTACTAGTGTCCGCTTTCCAAACGTATGTGATGAGCCCATCACATTTACCCTAGAATATGGGAAAGGAATGGTTTTTTCCTATGAAGATGCTCTGGTCATGTCCAATCATCGTGTCTATAGAGTATTGATGGACTATATCAGTGCAATCAACATCCTCTCCAGTGATATGATGGCACAAATAAGGATAAATTAAATCTCTCAAGATCAACTCTTGTGAATAACCCTTTCTTTGGGATTGCAAGTTCAGACATGTTGGTGAAGGGTGCCTTAAAGATCCCTATCACCATCACCACTTATCTCGAATGTCTGACTCTTAAGCAGATCATTATATATAGTCATTGATATAAACTTGGCTTGCAACTTTATTCTGAGAAGGTACCTCCAAGATAAGAGCAAGCTTTGACAGAGCTTCTTAACATCCAAAACACCAACTTTGCTTTTGGGCATTGATCAGATATGCTCGGGATTTGCCTTAAGGTGGCAACACATTAATTGAAATCAACCCAACCTTCTCCCCCATCCATCAGAAGTAGAGAAATTTTAGGGGCGAAAGGCATAAGGCAATAATTGAGGAGGTGAATAAACTCCTTGCCGCCAGAGTCATTCGGGAGGTGATGTATCTCAATTGGTTGGCAAATGTGGTGATGGTGAAGAAAGTCAATGACAAGTGATGGTTGTGTGTGGATTGCACTTACTTGAACAAAATCTACCCAAAAAATAATTTTATAATGATCGAGGTCCTCTTTTTCATGAATACCTTTCGTGTTTAACATCATGCATGCTAGCTTATACATCGTGGTTATTTTTCACAGTAATCAAATCTTATATGAGAGTGATTAAAGTTTTGATAATATTAAGTTTTCATACCACTACCTCAAGTCACTTTAAGGTAAGTTGATTAGAGTTGATTTGTAATAATGCACAAAACTGCTAGTTGAATTTCCACTGATAATTAATAAAAAATTTACAGCATGATCAGAAAGAAACATCAACATCAAAATGTTTCCTTCTGATCATGCTTTCAATTGTTAACTATCAATTAGTGCTTTTCATCTTCCATTAATTACAAGTCGTTTTTAAAGAACATGTATCTCACATCCGCAGCAGGTGCTGTGTTTTTGAAGTGCTTGTGTTATTGGTTTTCCAAGTTGGACTATCTTTTCAAGGCTGTGAATCCGTTCTTCTTTTTTTTCCTTGTCATTTTCTTTTAAATCTAAGCTATTACAAGCATACTTTCTTCTTTCTGAGACCTTTTTTTGAAAACACGATTGAAATTACATCATCGAAATGAAAATATCGAACCCCAAATCAAGCTTACTAGTTACTCCTAATCTTAAATTTTACACATCGGACTAATATATTCTTGGATAAAGGGACGCCCACGAAGTGGAAGAAGACTCTGAAGTTCAATGTAAGTTCATAAACCACATCACATATAGGCTCCAGCGAGCCTTGTTCAACGAGAGAATCGAAAATGGCTGATATCCAGCTAAAGTTATTAGTGTTCAAATTGCTTCAAGGACCATCTTGTAGCACATACAAGGTTTTCTACTTTTAGAACTGAGTAGGCCTGGACTTGACACTAGACTCTAGGACTCACAATCTCACTCCTTTTTTTTTTATTACTTTGAGAGAAAAGTTAATGAGAGTCTCTAGGTACATGTTAAGCATTATCTAATTATATTTATTAAAATTTATTTATTGTTGATTTGTATTAAATAGGGATAAAAATCAGATATTTAAATAAAAACCATTCTTATTGATTAAAAACATTAAATAAGTGACATTTTATATGATAATTAATATTTTGAGATGTTTACAATAAATTTTAAATAAAAAGACAAAAAAAGAAACTTTGTGATTAATTAAAAGCATTAAATAACTTTTAAAGAAAGTATAGTCAATTTTATGGTTATCGAGTTATAACTATCAATACTTACATAAGAGAAATAGATATAATAAATGAGAAAATACGAGAGAGAGGAATTCATATTGTTTTTTAATAAGATTCAATGTAATTTTCTCTTTCCTGCTTCCCTTTCTTTCCTTGTCTATTGCACTCCTAATATTGTTAATATTAATAATAGCAATTTAAGTACTATAAAAGTTTTTATTAGAGGGACCCTTAATTTAAAGAAAATACGAGAAAAATAGAAGGATAGAATAACAACCACAGAGGGGATGCAAGGGCATTACAGCAGCCTCATTTGCTCGGTCGGTTGATTGCATGGCACAAAAATGATGGCATGTTCTTTGATTTTTATGTTTTAAAAATATTTTTGAAAATATTTAAATTTTTTTATTTTTTATCTATTTAAAATTAAATTTTTTTAATATTTTAAAATTATTTTGATTTGTTAATGTCAAAAATAATATTAAAAAAATAAATATTATATTAATATATTATCGAGTGAAAAACTTTTTAAAAAACAATAATTACTATACATCTAAATAAGCCTAATATCATTTGTGCCAGCCTCATTTGCTATTGAAATTTTTTTTGACATTAAATTATAGTGTAATAAAAAAATTTATATAGTTATTTTTTGTTTTGTTTTTTTTTTCTGTTTCTGTTATAGCATATCAGTTTTTTTTTTTACCCTATGATCTTTCTAATATATTTTTTATATGATTATATATAAAAAAAAATGATACCATTTGTCCTACAGCACACCAGCAGCATAATGAATGAGATTCACTGTGATCAGGATCTCACAATCCAAAATAAGTATTTGGCCACAAATATTGTTGATGAACTATATATATATATATATATGTGTGTGTGTGTGTCTGTGTGTGTGTGTGTGGGGCCCAAAAAAGTATTTGGCCACCACCTAGGCAACAGTCGTGCTTCTGAGAATGCATCCATGATCAGGACAAAATCCGAGAC
>Ga0325410_1007236_pt1 | contig 12141 bp, 6 predicted proteins | sample PopdelMetagenome_16_FD_206182 | JGI IMG/M metagenome (GOLD analysis project Ga0325410, IMG submission 206182) | Populus deltoides microbial communities from Bellville, Georgia, United States - Xylem-PdIQD-R3 | ecosystem: Host-associated > Plants > Phyllosphere > Stem > Wood/Secondary xylem... | reverse complement strand
AAATCATATGAATAAATATCAAATTACAAACATCAATACATAACTAAATCAATTTTAACATGTTGAATTTTTAAACCTGATTTTTTACATGGAAAAATTATAAATGTATATCAAAAAATTTATACACATATTCAATTAAATAAATCATTAATCATTGTGTAAAAAAAAACAAAGTAATCAATGACAAATAAAAATATAATTGAAAAAATTAAGATAATAGCATGGATAAAAATATTTAATATTACAACATGACTCATTTATTTGATTGTGTCTAATAATTTTTTTATGAAATCAATTTGCAATAAAGATTGACACACATGTAAAATCTATTGAACAAAATAAAAGTAAAAAAAAAATACAATGTTGCATTGCATATATTAAAAATTTTATAAAAAATATTTAATCTATATAAAATATACAAAAACAATTGCAGATAAATCATACTAACCTCTAAAAAAATTAAACACACCCAGTATAATTAAAAAATAATTATTATTCAAGCAATGCTAAAAAATCTAGAAAACATCATAGAGAATGAGTATTAATTAAAATTTAAAAATTATAAAAATAATATTTGAAAGAGTACATATAAAAATTTGAAGGGAAAAAAAAAAGGAACAAGGTCATGTGCCTAGCATAATCAAGAAAAAGCTCGCTTGCAAACCTTTATTAAAAAAAAAGTTTAATGTGTTTGATGATGCGTCACCACCCCGGTTTCTTTGAAAAAAACTAAACATTGCGTCATCTATAAATCATAGAATTCGGTTATTGATGTGGCTGAAAAAATAGGGTTATTTGTTTTTTCTATCTAAAAACTCATTTTTAACCTATTTGTTTGACTTAAAACACTTAGAAAACACGCTAGGAATCTTGTTAAACCAATTCATAGCCTAAAAAAACATACAAAAAACTGGTCCAAAACCTGAAATGAAAAATATTCTTGAGTTTGAATATGTTTTTTAAGTTGAAAAGGAACACATAACCGTAACCCTTCTCATCACATGAAATCATTTAACAAAAAAATCAATTGTTTTAGTGGTTTAAATCTTCTCTAACACCAACTTTATCTCTTTGGACCAGAATCCGACAACCCCTTCTCTTTTCTTCACAAAACAAATACTAAAAGAGAAGAAAATAAAATTTAATATTAAAATATATTTTTTAAAAATTATATAAACTGATTAGCAAAAAAAACTTGAAAATACGAGGAACACAAATGAATTTTATAAATTATTTATATACTTGTCACTTATTTTACTTGATTTATTCATTTTACTTTTTTATTTTTTTAACTGAACTCTCACCTCCAAAAAAAAAAAAAAGATTCTAATTTGGTTCAATAGAGTTTAATTGTGAAAAAAAATAAGCGAAGATTTTAAAAATATATATAATATTATGATCTACAATGATATATGAGACAATAAACGGTGATTGATTGAGTGGACAGTGAAAAGGTCACGTCCAGTGTTAAAATAACCTCTTCGAGAAAAAATATGCTATTAAGCCTGTGCCACACAAACCTGGGCCCATCTTGATTGGATTTGTAGAGAGCAATCTGGGTAGCAGTGATTGATGCTCCCACCGATATATGTTGACTTGATATCGTGAGCTGATAGGTGCCCAAACGAATCTTCTCGCCGTCCAAATGGCTCTCAATCAAATAATAAATAGGATTTATCTTTTTTACAAGTAGGTTCTTTTTTTTAACCAGGTGCTTATTCACAACGCAGACCTTTTTGATACATTAATTAGTCCACAATAATTTGTTTGAGATTTGATTTAAGAAATTCGATCTCCATGTTGTCTTTGCTAGATTTATTATCCAAAATATTCTTGCTTCATGGACTACTGCTTCCAATTTGCTTCCAGGCCCAGAATTTCAAATAGCTCCTAGCCAAGAAACCCAGCTTCCCCCTTTGCCATTTGGTCCATCTCCGATGCTTCCCTTGTCCGGCACTCGACGCGATGGAGGGCTCCAATCTGATAAAGAGCTGGCGTTCACGGTCGGATTTGGATTTGGATTTGGATTTGGATTAAAAAATCTAATAAAACTTTAATTTCTAAAAATTTTGATTTGGATCGACCTGAAATCGGTTCAAGTAGGTTTTTTTACTCTGAGAACCAATAAACCCAGTGTCTTTCAAATGGACTTGTTTTTTGGGTTATTAAAAATAGCACATCTACTGACTTGTGTTATTTCTTTTCCTCGTTTATGCAGGAGTTTAAGAACCCAGGTTGGTGATAAAAGATCATACTGATGAGAGAAAAAAAATGACAATAAACTAATTAATTGGATGCCAAATGGCAAGGAAAACATGCCTCCAATTGCTCATGTAGAGACACTTTTGCACCTTCATCTGCAGCTTGAGTGCTTTTGTAATTTGCATCCCACTGCAACCAAGAATCCCCAGATAGCTCAAGCCCATTTTCCAAATGATTTGAAACACATTATGAAATAAACTACTTGTGAGTCTTGCCTTTGAGGCCAAGTGTCTAAGCATTTTATAAAATATGGAACAAAACCAAATTGTTCAGCCTGGAGTGTCCAAAAGATATCTATAACACATGATTTTCTGAATAAAATGATTGTGAATAACAAAAACAAAGAGGAGAAGAGAGAGTTCCACTTACGATGAACAATCCAAATTGCAAAGGATATCCCATGTTTCCTTCTTGTCCCTTTTTTTTTCCTTACATCACCATTGTCATTTGAATAAAAAACAATATAATCTAGAAATGCTTCACCATAACCCTGTTTCCATCTCGATCTGTAGTAGTAAAAACAAGTTAAAAAACCTCAAAATAATCAACCTTTTATACTCCAAAAGGAACAGCTAAATTGGAAATTAAAAAAAAATGAAAAAGAATGATCACCATTCATGATCAACCAGCCACCTTCAGAAGATATTTAAGCTTTGGTTATAATAAGGTAGGGTTTAGAGGAGAACAGAAGATGGGAGAACGAGGGCAGGGGTGGGGAGATGCGGCTGACGGTTGCTGGTATTTATCAGTGTAATTATAGTTGTTTTTTAAAAAAATATTTATTTAAAAATAAATTAAAATAATATTTTAATTTTTTTAAAAAAATTATTTTTAATATTAAGACTTTAAATTATATAAAAACTAAAAAAATACTTTTAAATCATAAAAATAATCGTACAAAACTTTAAAAAGGATTTAAATTTAAGTTTCCTGTGATCTGTGAATCGCATAGGAGAACGGGAGAGAGAGGACAAAGAGAGGGGTGGCCAAAGGGAAAAAATGATTTAGTACTAGCATAAGTTTTTATTTATGCTTTTTTTTCTTTATTTAAATTAGATGAAACCAAATTGGTTCGATTAAATCAGTTTTAACTTTTTAAAATTAAAACTAAATTAGATCAAATATTTTTTCTTGTTTTTAAATTGATTTGGTTCAATTGATTTTAAATGTTGTATGCCACTTGAATAATTGAATGAATCGGATTGATTATTTATAAAATTTCAAAAATTATATTGATTTGGGATTCATAACTATAACCAACCCACCTATAACCATAAACATCCTTAGTCTTTGTATCTTATCTGGTAACAATAAACAAGATTGAATAAAATATATAAAAGTTAATTTTCTCCTTGATATATATTAGTGTCAAACTTGTATGATAAAAAAATAAAAATTATATTTTTTTTAAGTTTATATTGTGTGAAATTAATAATATTATAATAATACTAATTATAAAACTGAACTGCCTTGACAGGTTGACCTAAAAATAAAATTGGTTTGGGTTTAAAGAAAAAAAAAATGATTGATCTAACCTAACCCGATCAAAAACCCGGATCAACCTGTGACCAGGTGAACCCATGATAAAAAACTGGTCAAAAACCCATTGATTTTTTTTTTTGTCAAAACGAAGCTGCTTTGATTTATTTATAAAAAAAATTGGTTGACCCTCCTAACCCATTACTCAGGCTTTGTCCATGGTTGACTCCCGCATTAGGTTTTAGAACTGTGATTATAATTATTTTTTTCTATACATTGACTCAAGTCAACACAGATCGATCTTCTTGACTTATTACTCGAGCTTTGCTCCTAGTCGACCCCCGAGTCATTTTTAAAATTAAGATAATAATAATAATGTTTATCCACGTATTGACCCGGGTCAATTATCTCGACATGTGACTTAGGTTGATCCAAAAATCGAGTTTTAAAACTATGATAATAATCATTTTTATCTTTACATTTACTCAAGTCATTGATCAACCCGACCCTTGGTTACGACCTTACCTGAGTTGATTTCAAGTCGGATATTAAAACTATGATAATAATTATTTTTATTTTTAAGTTAGCTTGAATTGGTTTGAGTTGACTCTACCAACCTGTGACTCGGGAATTACTCTAGATTAAAACTATAATAATAATTATTTTTATATTTAAATATTCTAAAACTTAAAGTTTACTGTCAGAATATTTTAAAAATAAAAAAATATTACACGCGCGCGTATAGACACACACTTAAAAGGGACATGGTCCTTTTTAGGACAGGGACATGTAGATAACCGATAAATCACAAACTATCAGCTACAAATTATTCCTCTATATTATATATTTTTATGATGTCTGATTATAACTATTAAATTTAAAATAAATTGATATGATTTTATTTATCATAAAAATCACAATAATATAACTTTTTTTTCAATCCAATCCATCTAAATTCAAAATTAATAATGAAATTGAAATAGCATTTTGCTGTGTTTTCATTGAAATATAATTGGATAAAAATCTAGTTTAACTGTTTAGAGAATAACAGTGTTTGAAATGGTATTAGAAAATGTTTTTTATATATATACTTTATTTTTTAAAATCTATTTTTAACACAAACATATAAAATGATTTTAAAATATATAAAAAAACAATTTAAACCGCAAAAATAAATACAGCTATTTTTGCACGCAGTAAAAGTCAGGACACAGTGATATTTCTTTAAAATATCTCGAGCACCAGTCTGACGTGGAAGCGTGCAATTGGTTGTCACCTGATAAGAAATCTGTGTTCAAATGATGTTTCGTGTTCCAATTATATAGCAAGCTCCTCAAGGCCATCTTCCCTCTACAATATCAATTTTATCTCCACTGTGCCGTACCACAGCAACAAACTGAACACAAAACTAGAATGGCAACGATAGCTGGTCTTAACCTCTCGACCCCTAGAGTCTTAGCCAAGGCAACAGACACACCAAAAGCTCAACCCCCCATCAAGTTAAACCAACAACGGAGGAGCTGGAGCTACCAACTGGGGTCCGGGCGCGTGCAAGTCCGACCCGTGAGAGCAGCCCCTGAGGGAATATCAGAGAAGGTGGAAAAGAGCATAAAAGAAGCGGAGGAGGCGTGCTCCGGTGATCCAGCTAGTGGAGAATGCGCAGCTGCATGGGATGAAGTGGAGGAGTTGAGTGCGGCTGCTAGCCATGCCAAGGACAAGAAGAAAGGGTCCGATCCTTTGGAGGAGTACTGCAAGGACAACCCAGAGACAGATGAATGCCGCACTTACGAGGATTGAAATGGTTTTTACTTGGTGCATCTTTTTTTAATAAGCAAACTTTAGTTATTTATTAAATTTGGATCCTTAATATATATTGGTTTGTGTAACAATGGAGATGGTGGATATCATAAATTTGGTGGTTAATTATCGGTGTTAATTACTGGCCATTTTGTCTTTATTTTTCCACAAAAAAAAGGTCTAAAAAAGCCAATATATTTTTTACTCGTGTAGCTGAAGCCTGAATGCAATGAACCACGCCGTTGGCTTTTGTAACCTACGTACTGGAGAAATTTACCAGTACAATACAATTATCTTCTTCTTCTTTTTCTATTACTGGGTCATCTCCTTCAAAATAAATACATCTCCTCAAGCAATAGCCTCCATTTTTCTTCAGACACTGTAGGACCTAGGATAGAATTAACCACCTTGTGTTTTTTCGCTGACCTACCATTTACGTTAAATTAAGCCTGGTCAAGAATATCCTTGTGCACAATCCAGGCTAACCGCGATAGAAGAAAGCAATGGCTAAATGACCAACAATAAAATTAACAGTCTGATTCCATTATCATGTATTAAGAGATTATTTCGTTGAATTACAGTTTGGTTATTTTTTGAATATTTTTTTGTTTTAAATTAATTCTTTTATATTTTTTTTTTATCATTTCAATATACTGCTATTCAAAATAAATTTATAAATGCTTGAAATACCGTCTATATAAAATCTGATACCCCTAAATAAAATCTAACTTTTGTTCGTAAGAAGACAGTCAAAAGGTTTAAAGTTGGTATTTAGGGCGGAGGCTGGGATTTTATGACAGTACGATGCAGTAGGATTTATGATTTTGCTGGAAAATTCATCAAAAACACTAGGAAAAACATCAAGGTCAACGTATTTTAAAAAACACCGGAAAAACAAAAACTACTGAATAGATTACGAGTACTTTAGGAGGAGGGTTGGCTCTCGGGTAAAAAATAAGAAAGGAATATATATACCAGTGACGGGTCTCACCAATTAAATTTTTATTTCAGCTTATTAGACGTATTGCTTGTCAGATTAGGCAAAATTAATTTTAGAAGAGATGAGAACCACAGCAGAAAACAAGCGTCTCAAATTGGTATTGAGAACACTCTAGATGCCCCACAGCAAGAATCATGGCTGCTCACGCAACTATTCATCCTTGCTTCCTCGCCTACTAGTCAAAGAAGATTTGCATATTGAATTTCTGATTGAGCTCGCATGCTTTTGCATGGCAGTTCATCTTCCCGGAAGCTTCAGTGTAGGGAACACATCTGATGATTCTTTTTTTTGGATTCGAGGAAATCTCACATTCCCGGAAAGCGTATTTTATGGGTCCAGATGAGGGAGTAAAACCCCAGCTATCCCAGGCTCTTACAAGAGTTCACGCACTAACTCGAACTCGAGACTTGCTGTGCAGATCACAAACCTTTTGCTATCACACTACATCCCTTTAAGACATCATCTGATAATTCTACTCACCCCTAACACCTAAAATAGAAAATAGCAATGAAAACTACATTGTTCCCCGGGATTCACAAGGTGGGTAAACACCAAACATCAACTGGAAAGTCTATTTTGCACAGCTTCTTGACGGCACATAGTTTTCCAGTGATTTCCATGAACCTTCAACTTCCCAAAACAGACACACAGTACCCACCATAAGAAATATGCCTAAACAGCTATCCAGTGCTGCAAGCGATACGCTCCCTGCTCCTATGTTTGTTTACGACGCCCCTAGTGAACAAAAGAGTTTGTCCTAGCTTGCTTGGGATTACAGTTATAATTTAAAATGTTTTTAATTTAAAAATATATTAAAATGATATTTTTTTTATTTTAAAAAAATTATTTTTAAAATAAACACATCAAAACAATTCAAAAAAATAAAAAAAACTAACCCCATGGAAAATCATTCGACTTGATCTGCACCTTCCATCCCAAGTCTAAGCATAATATCACTCGGAAACTAGGTGTAAAGTGCTTAGATGCCATCTATAAGTAAACGTAACAAATTTAATCTCCGATGCAGGAATGAGAAAACTAAAAGTTCTTGTACACGAACACCATTTTCTTCTCTTCCAGTGCTTAGTGGATGAGGTGCAGTGGGAGCAATTATCCTTGCAAGTAAGCAGACATTGCAACTTGCATCATTATACAAGCATTACAACCCACTAAAAGTGTGTTTGGTATTACAGTTGCTGTTGTGGTTGTGGTTTGAAAACAGTTATTTTATAAAAAGTACTTTTAGTTGAGGTTGGTTTGAAAAAATATATGTTTGGTTAAAACTGAGGTTGAGTAAAAAGTAGTTTAATGTGTTTGGTTAAAAAAATGATTTTCAAATTGAGATTATAAAATAATTAATATATATATTGAATGTTTTTAATTTATTTTACTATTGTTATTACATTATGAAATAAATAATACTTTATATAAAATATTTTATATTGTTTCATTGAACTATCTACAATTCCATCACGTATGAAATACATTCGACAAGGACTACAGTTTCATTGATTTCGTAAGCGTGCAACAACATTAGGTAAAATATTATTAGAAATAAAATTAGGATTGTAATCAAATTCTATAAATATTACGTCATCAAGTGATCTTATTCTAATTTATATAGTGTTATTGAATAATATGAAACACTAATTTTTCGAATAAAACACAATTAAAAATAAAAAATATTTTTTTACTGAGTCGGACCTGGTTCAATATATTTTTATAGCTTTGAACCGGGTCTGATCTCCACTGTTCACGTGAACAGTGAAAACATTCTCCACTGTTCGAGTGAACAGTGAAGGAACTCTCCACTGTTCACTTAAGTGGACAGTGGAGAGTTCACAAGGACCGGAGAAGAAGAATGCAGGAGAAACATATAAAACCTGCTTCTCATGAGCTGAGGTTCGATCTCAATTATTAGGCGGGATCCATACAAAAAAATATGAAGTTTGGATTAACCAAACACCTTAATTCAGCTTTTGTTTTTTTACCGCAGCCGCTGCTGCAGTGCCAAACGGGCACTAATTCACGTTGAAGAAGCAGAATTAACTATTTGAATTACTTCCAGTATAAAGCAATGATAAGCTGGTAATAATTCATCAGCCAGACAATCGAGCCCAACTCCTTCCATGTGTGCGGCAATCAAAGTGCATGAGGGGACATTTTGGGATTTTTTTGAATATAAATTTAGGACAGTAAACATGAAAATTTGGTATAACAACACCGTTTGAAAAATATTCAGTAAAGTAATACAATTTAATTATATCGCGCTTAACTCTAATTTTTTAATCTTGGTTGGATTCAATTGTATTAATCGATTGATTATTTTATATAAAAATTATAATTTTATAAAAAAAAATTTTAAATATATTTTATAAGTCAAAATATATATATTTTTCCAGCTTATGGACTAAAAAATAAACTCTAATTAAAATCTTAAAAACTCTAATTAAAATCTTAAAAAATTATTGTTGACACAATAATGGGTGATTAGTCAGTGTGAGTCTATTATAATTAAAAGAGAATTTGCCCCAAACAGATTATATGAATGACCTAACAAATTTATTTTATAGACTAGTGGAACAAGTTTAGATCCAAGAGGAGGTGTAACCGGTTCATAGTAAAATAACAACTCAAAAGAATTATAACTTTTGATTCGATTGTTGGATCATATCCAAATTTTTACAAGAGTTTCCAGATTATATTTTTTCTATTGTAGCCATGATATTATTACATGAACTATCAAATCTTTAGATATCAAAAATTTAATCAAGACATCTTAATTTTAACAATTTTGATATTTTCAATTTTATTTTTAGAACTAAACGACTCATTAAGCAAAAATTAACATAGTTTAACTATATCACATTTTAAAAAATGACATTTTAACTGAGCTATTTCACAAACAAAAATTACTTATATATTAATTCATTAATTTTTTTAATTGTGTTTGGTTAGATAATGTATTTATTTTTATATTAATTCATTAATTTTTTTAATAGTGTTTAGTTAGATAATGTATTGATGGTTATTTTTTAAAATATTTTTTTAGAAATGAATAAAAATAATGTTTTTTAAATTATTTTTAATATTAATATATTGAAACTATAATAAAAATAAAAATATTTTTTTAAAAAATAAAAAATCACGAAACACGAAACACGGTTTTAACATAAAAACAAACACCACCGCAATCACATTGAAATTAGCAGTGAGAAAATGCCACAGATTGGAAACTGACTCATCATAAACGAAGATAGAAATTAAAACAGGACACGTAACATCACAACTCCGACCAAACCACACCCCTGTCAAAACACATTCACGCGATACCAGCATCCACCTACGACCTAAACTACATGATATAAAGACCCAGATAGACAAAAAGAAGACCCCAACAACAAACACAATCCCCCAGAAAAGCACCGAACAAATTCATCAATGCTGGAAAAAATCAGCAGATGTCATAATAGGCTGTACTGAACACGGGAGCTGCCCACGGCTTGAACAAAGGATCAGGTATTTCAGGTATCTCCACGGAGAGTCCGCTAACATCCTCCACAATCTGCAGCACAGAGTTCAACGACCGCAGCCTCTCAGTCAATTCTACAGCTTGAGCCCTCAGAACATTGTTGGCTGATTCCATCTCCATGTAGCGTTGTTGGGCAACATAGATACCCTGCATCAATTTATTGTTCTCGTTCTGCAATTTGCTAACTTCATTAACCAAATCCTCCATTTGTTTCTGCTTCCTCATCCTGGACCGCCTCGCAGAATCCCTGTTGGATATCATCCTCTTCCTTTTCCTCTCATCGACGTTCGCATAGCGTGGATCGCTGTCCGATCCTGAGCTCTCTGCTTGCCTTGCAGACATTTTATTTTTTACAATTTCTAGATTCTTCGATAAAATAATCACTAGTTTAATCAAATAAATTCAATACCTTCGGTTGTAATTAGATTAGATGAAGAATCAGGGTTCAAGATCTAAAAAACAAACAGGATTAGCAGAGATATTTGATTTAATTTAACTCATGAGAACACATAGAACCAGTACAGAAACACAACCGAGAAAGAGTGGAGAATTCGAATTCGTCGCATGAGGATAGAGTAAGTCATAGAAATTCTAAAAACATTGGTACTTCTTAAAGAACCCTAATATTCGATCCCTAAGATTATCAGGAAAGAAAACAGAAGAAGAAGGAGAAGAAGAAGAAGAAGAAGTAACCCGAAACTCAGATCCGAAACCCTAGATCTGAAGACAGATAATAGAGAGAGAGACTGAAAAGGGAAGACTTGGCTTGCGACACGCTAAAGAAACGAAGAGATGGAGAGTATTGGGAGGACAGAAACGTTAGAATTGGAGTACCTAGATACAGGCGAAGAGAAAGGAAGGCTTACACCTCTGTTGGCTGCGGATTTTATAGAAAAGGTAGGGTTCGATATAGCTGGTGTGGAGAAATACTTTTAATTCTTTAAAAAAACAAAAAAAAAAACAGTGGGGTTATTAAATTTGCTAGAGAGTTATGAGTGGCATCGGTGTAATTGCTGGCGTCATGCTTGGAAGCCAATCCATCCATTGTTTTTTCTTTTTTGTATTTTTTTTTCATGGAGGAATATACTATAATTATTCTTCTCTTACCGTGTCTAGGTGTAAAAACGAAGCTTCCTGCGCTCTGGAGATTTGCTGGTCTTTTTCATTCATGAGTCCTGAACGGCTGGCAAAAGGAGGAAAAAACCCAATGTCATCATGGCGAATCAACGGACGAGGATTATTCTATTGATATTTTTTTTCCATACAAAACTTGAATCAATGATGAGGATAGATATTAGTGATTTTTAAAACTTTAAATGGAAACTACAAGAATTTATCTGTATTTTACTGTACTGGGCCCAGAGATAACACTCAAAAAGGAAATGATTGAGAGCTTGGATTCGTTGCAAATATTATCCTATGTTTGACCAGATGCAGGTTAGTTTTTTTTTTCTTTACTAGAAATATTTTCGTGTTACTTTAGGTTTCAATTGAGGTCTGATATCTTTAACCACCGTGCTAACTTTTAAGGATGATGAATGTAATTATATATTACATACCAATAAATATATATTAAGGTTATTTTACTCTTGTAGTATCAATACTAGTTAAATATCTCTTATAAGTGTGTTGAAAATATCTCATGTATATGTATTAATAGGGGTAGATATTATTGACATGAACATTAATGAAAAATGAATATTTCTTATATATATATCAATGAGATAAAAAAGTGTTAAGTTATGGGAGATTTTTGTGTATCTAAAGGTGCACATCTAGTACAATTCGGACAAAAAAATCAAGATTTGATAAAAAAATCTTTTAAAGAAAAAAATGTTGGGTTTATGAAAAAAAAAAAACCATGCTTAAAATAAATTATGATTTATGTTAAGCCTAAAAACATCTACCAACATGCTTGAGTTCGAGCATGAGGCTAGAGACCACGGTTCATTGGGCATGTGCTTGGCACCCAGGGTCTGCCCCGGTGCTTGAGCTGACAAGCGTGCTAGGTGTAGGCCTAACACCTGGGCTCGGGCACTAGGCTTGAACACCACGTCCACAAGGGTGTTGG
>Ga0325410_1007230_pt1 | contig 12146 bp, 3 predicted proteins | sample PopdelMetagenome_16_FD_206182 | JGI IMG/M metagenome (GOLD analysis project Ga0325410, IMG submission 206182) | Populus deltoides microbial communities from Bellville, Georgia, United States - Xylem-PdIQD-R3 | ecosystem: Host-associated > Plants > Phyllosphere > Stem > Wood/Secondary xylem... | reverse complement strand
GTTGAGGAGATGCATGGTGTCTCGCCAAAAGGCTTGTAGGGGAGAGTCGAATTATATAAAGACAAGATCAACATGAAAAAATAATTGTATAATCTGAGCTTTGTATTATGAAATTGATTCGTTTCCATTTATACATATACTAATTATTATAGTGTTAGGATATTATGCCAGCACTCGCTTTCATGGACCTCTTCACAGTTCCATTAATTATTAATTAACTATAAACTCAAAGACGACGTGGTTTTACTGTACGCTTCAAATTTAAATAGTATTTTTTTATTTAATATTATATTTTTTTATTTAATTATTATATTTTCATAACCCGGATTACCCCGGATTTCAGGTTTAATGGGTTAATCCTGACTCAAATTTTTTTCTTTTTCTTAATTGTTTTTTTCTCAATTTTATCCTTTAATATTGATTTGATTAAGAATTAAACTTCATGATTTGTTTTGTTTACTTTTTATTAGGTTATCCTAATCTCATGACCTGAAAATAATGTTTAACAGGTTAACAAGGATTGACTTTGGTTGTTTTTTTATGTCTTTTATGTAATTGATTTGTTTTAATTTTATAATTTAATATTGGATCGGTTGAGAATTGATCTTTATAATCTGTTTTAATTTTTTATGAGAATATTTTAGTCTCATGATCAAGGGCACTGGCTTTGGCATTTTAACCCCGGTTAAATCAGGTCGTATTTTTTTAAATTTTCTTTCTAAGAGGTTATATCGGTCTCATGACTCGAGTCACGGGTCCTTCAACATTAGACTTGCTTTTTATTAAGTTATCCTCATCTTATGACCCAAATCGCGGCTTTGACGGGTTAACCTAATTGACTCATTTTTTCTCTCTCTCTTTTTTAATTGACTTTTTTACCCCAATTTTATCAATTAATATTGTGTTTGATTGAGAATTAGACTTCATGATTTGTTTCGATTTGTTTTTCATTGGGTTATCACGGTCTCATGACCTAGAAATAATGCTTAATGGTTAACTCAGGTTTATTTGTCTTATTTTTATGTTATTTTTTTAATTAAATTTTTTATAAATTTCATCATTTTATATTAGATCTAACATGGCGATTAAGAATCGAGTTTTATAATTTGTTTTGACTTTCTCATACTCAAAACCAAAGTCGCGGATTTATCAAGTTAACCTAGGTTAAATCATGTCATTTTTTAATTTTTTTTCTATAAGATTATCTTGGTCTGATAACCCGGGGTCATGGGTTTGGTGGATTAACTCAGGTTATTTTTTATGTTTTTTTTAATTGATTTTTTTTAATCTTATCTTTCAATATTGGGCTAGATGGGGATTGAAATTCGTAATTTGTTTCGATTTGTTTTTCATAAGGTTATCTCAGTCTTATGACTCAGGTTGCAAGTTTGACATGTTAACTCGGGTTGTTTGTTTAGGCTTTTTTTGTTAATTGTTTTTTCAATTTCATCATTCAATATTGAGTTGATTAAGAATTAGGCTTCATAATTTATTTTGATTGGATTTCTATAAAGTTATTGTAGTCTCATAACCCGAGTTGTCCCATGTCAATCCAATATCTTATTATTTTAATATTAAGAAATATATCATCTTGAAATTTAATTTAGTCAAATATTGTTTTCACGAGTTGTATAGCTTGTTTTGGATTAGTAAAGTCAACCAGGTTACATCGGGTAATCCCTCATGTATTTTTTTTTCCTCTAGAAAAAAAACATCATCAACATTTGAATATTTTTTTATATTCAAGAAAAATTTAACTTGATCCACAACATAGCATGGGTCAATTATCTAGTTAATAGTCTATAAAGCATGTGTGTTTTGCTATAAGAAATCAAAAGAAGATTAAGGTGTACATTTGATCTTCTTGTATAAATATGGTTACGCTAGCAACATCCATCCTCCAATTGGATCCAAAACTCAATTCAGGCTTAGAAGGTGTTTGAGAGCAATGTTGTCAAAAAAGCGAGTTAACTCTTAAAATCTTATAATTTTATGAGTCAACATGTATCCAACATGTCAAATCAGATTAAAACTCGAAAACTAGTAAAATCGGTCAAACTCAATAAAATCAGTAAAATCGGACCGATTTTACGAGTTTGAAAAAAATATAAAATTATGCATTCTGGTAATCTGTACCTTAACATTTTCATTGTTTTAAATTTATATCTTGTAAAACTTGTGCAATTTTATAATCAAGGGCTTGATTTTGACTATAATTATTATAATTTTTTTTAACGATACAAGTTATTTATGGATTTCATTTTCGTAAAATTAAAATACATATTCATTCTTTATAATTTCTTATGTAAACTATTAATATATCAATTGATATATTACTCTGTTTTAAATGACAAATATATAGAATAAAAGTTGTAAATTGGCATGCTTGACCCTTGGAGTAATTAATGTTAAATGGTCTATCAAAATTTGAAGGGACTCGTTTCTTGTAAATGACGAAGTAAGTGGGTCGATTTGTCCAAGAAATAGAGGAATCAATGTGAATAAAATGAAGGTGTTTGAAATTTTCTATTGTTTATTTTATTTTTATTTTTATTGTGTTATATTGTTAATTACTACTTGATTGAAGTTGTTAATATATAATTAGTTAAAATATTTTACTTATAATTTTATGATTTTACGATTCGAGTTTATATTGTATATTCCGTGTCATGTCAAAAAAGCGTTTTTGACAATCTTGTTTGAAAGTGTGGTAACAATTGCTTTTCAAAGTGTTTTTCATTCTAAAACACATTAAAAAAAATTTTATTTTATTTTTTAAAAATTATTTTTGACATCAGCACATCAAAATAATATGAAAATATCAAAAAACATATTAATTTAAAATAAAAAAATCAAAATTTTTCAAAATAACTTTCCGACTACAGTGTCAAACACTACTTCAAAATAACTTTCCAACCACACTGTTATTAACTTTCCATCCGCTTGTTGTGTTGTTAGGTTTTCAAGTATCACCTTTAATGACCAGAGAAATGCATGGATTCACAGTGATCATGGAGTATTTTATACACTGTCTACTGTTATCCCTCAGAAATGATTTGAGATTTGAATCCTCAGAGTTGTTGCTATTCTCCATAAACCTTCACAACATTCCCAACTCGTTGTAATGCCTCTGAGGTTGATCTGTAGGAGGATTGTTGTCAGGTTTATTTGAGATTTTCTTTTTTGGTTTTTGTTAGGTGCTTTATTTTTTGATGATTTATAGCAGTTTTACTCAACTTTACTTGATTTGATTGGTAAACTCAGTGTTGCAATGTTGTTTTATATTTATCTGGATCTATTTAGCATATAATACCTTATTAGAGCTTTAAGTCGGAATATGGGTCGTATTGGATTTAATAACTTTAAAATATACTTGTGTTCTTGGATCTTGAGAAAGTTTTGGATAAAAAGAGTGTTTAATAATATGGTAGTTGTTGTTTTTTAAAATGTATTTTTGTTTAGAAATGCATTAAAATAATATTTTTTTATTTTAAAAAAATTATTTTTAACACAAGCACATTAAAATGATTTGAAAATACCAAGAAAATATTAATTTGAAGTAAAGAAAAAAAATAATTTTTTTTCAAAACCCCTTTAAAATACAAAAACAAACAGGTGTGAAAGCGAAACAAAGGACAGAATCTTTCAAACGATCAGGTTTGTTATTAAACTGAACTTATAATTGACCGAAGTAAACCCTGTGATATGCCTAGGTTTAGACCAACCCAACTGGCATCTTAGTTAACACCACCAAAACTATTTCAAACCTGGCTGAGTCAAAAGCTAGGTTATTAAAACAAAAGATTAAAACGCTTGAAACTACGTTGTTTTGAATGAAAAAAACGAATACCTAAAACCATAGTTATGAAACCTGGACCAGCCCAGCGGGTCGACCCTGGACTCGGTGGCTGGACCGGTCCGAGTAAGGTTAAAAACCGGCTAGCGCAAAAAAACGATCAAACCCGATCGACCTGGCGGGTCAACCCGTGACCGGGACTACCCGGGTGAGACCCGGCATATATATATACTAGTTATATGACCCGCGCGATGCCGCGGGTCAATTGTTTTGCATAAAAAATATTAAAAAATGCTAAGATCTAAATGTGTTAGGTTTTTTTGCAAGGTTATACCCAAGAGTCTCGGGTTTGGCTGCAACGCCTGACCTAAGAGTGATATTTATAATATTAATAATAACATTAAACTTGCATGACCCAAGTTTAAGTGAGCCTGGCTGCAACACCGAACCCAAGAATATTGGATGTGAGTCTGGTTATAAGGTCGTGTCATAAAAGTATGATAATTAAATAGATTAATTAAAAAGAAAAAAAACAAATAAAAAAAACCAACAGGAAGAAAAAAACTAATGAAGAAAAAGAAAAAAAAATCTGAATTAATTGGATTAACCTTTCAAACTAGGTTAACTTATAAAACCTGGGATTCGCGTCATGAAAATTTGATAACTAAATAGAAAAAAAAATTGACGGGTTTACCCAGAATTAACTGGGTTAACCCATCAAACCAAGTTAACCCGTCAAACTCAGGATACGTGTCATGAAAGTCTGATAATTAAATACAAAGAAATTTAACATTAACAAACTAAACCAAAAAAATTAATTAAAAAGAAAAAAATCGGGTTGACTCGTCAAATCAGGTTAACCCATCAAATCCGGGATCCGTATCATGAAAATTTGATAACTAAATAAAAAATTTTAATATTAACAAACTAAATCAAACAAAAAAAATTTATTAAAAAAAAAAATTAAAAACAAAAAAAAAACGACAGTTCAATAATAATAATAATAATAATAATAATAATAATAATAATAATAATAATAATATATTAATAAGTGAAAGGCGTGGGGAAGCTACAGTGCTTTCCCCACGCCTTTTATAATATAACTAGTTACATAACCCGCGCGATGCCGCGGGTTAATTTTTTTTATATAAAAAATACAAAAACAAAAACTAAGATCTAAAAGTGTTAGGTCTTTCTGCAAAGCTATATCCAAGAATCTTGGGTTTGGTTATAACGTCTTACCCAAAAGTAATATTTATAATAATAATAATAATATTAAACTTGCATGACCCAGTAGGTCTAGGTCTCGCTCTAATACCAGACCTAATAGCCTTGGATGTGGATCTGGCTGCAAGGTCATGTCATAAAAGTATGATAATTAAATAAATTAATTAAAAAGAAAAAAAACTAATAGAAAGAAAAAAACTAATGAAGAAAAAGAAAAAAAATCTGAATTAACTGGGTTAACCCGTCAAACCTTGGATTCATGTCGTGAAAGTTTGATAACTAAATAGAAAAACAAATTGACGGGTTAACCCAGAATTAACCGGGCTAACCCGTCAAACCAGGTTACCTGTCAAACCCGGGATCCGTGTCATGAAAGTCTGATAACTAAATAGAAAAAAATTGAACATTAACGACCTAAACTAAACGAAAAAAATTAATTAAAAATAATAAAAAACAAAAACAAACAAAAGACATAAGACATAAGCCTGTTACTAATGAGGAAAAAGAAAAAAATCTGAATCAACTGAGTTAACCCGTCAAACCTGGGATTCACGTCATGAAAGTTTGATAACTAAATAAATAAAAAAATCGATGGCTCAAACGAAAAAAAATTAACAAACTAAACTAAACGAAAAAAAATGATTAAAAAGGAAAAAAAATTCAAGTTAACTCGTGAAACCAGGTTAACCCGTCAAACCCGAGATTCGTGTCATGAAAGTATGATAACTAAATAAATTTTTTTTTCACATTGACAAACTAAATTAAACAAAAAAAAATTCATTAAAAGAAATAGAGAAAAAAGTGAACATTAACAACCTAAACTAACCAAAAAAAATTCATTAAAAGAAATAGAGAAAAAAGTGAACATTAACAACCTAAACTAACCAAAAAAAATTAATTAAAAAAAAAACAAAAACAAACAAAAGACATAAGCATATTACCAATGAGGAAAAAAAAATCTGAATCAACTGAGTTAACCCGTCAAATCAGGTTAGCCCGTCAAACCTGAGATTCGCGTCATGAAAGTTTGATAACTAAATAGAAAAAAAAATCGATGGGTCAAACGAAAAAAATTGATTAAAAAGGAAAAAAACAAAAAAAAATCCAGGTTAACTCGTCAAACCCGAGATCCGTGTAATAAAAATATGATAACTAAATAAAAAAAATTCACATTAACAAACTAAATTAAACCAAAAAAAATTCATTAAAGGAAAAAAACACAAAGAAAAAAGCAAAAAAAAACCCATAAGCGAAACAAAAAAAAAGGAAAACAAAAACGAAAAAAAAAAGAAAAAGTCAAGTGTTTCACTGTGCACTGTGTGCACAGTGATACATTATATGTAAAAAACAGAAGAAACAAAAGCGAAAAAAAAACTTGCTGCTACAGTGAAAAACCCACGTGTTTTAGAGTATTCTACTAGTTACATGACCCGCGCTATGCCGCATGTCAATTTGTTTTGCATAAAAAATATCAAAAACAATTAAGATTTAAAAGTGTTAGATCTTTCTGTAAAGTTATAACTAAGAGTCTTAGATTTGACTGCAACATCTAACCTAAGAGTAATATTTATAATATTAATAATAACATTAAACTTGCATGACCCAAGTTTAAGTGAGTTTGGCTACAATACAGACCCAATAGCATTGGATGTAGGTCTGGTTGTAAGGTCGTGTCATAAAAATGTGATAATTAAATAGATTAATTAAAAAGAAAAAAACCAACAGAAAGAAAAAAACTAATGAGAAAAAAGAAAAAAAATCTGAATCAATTGGGTTAACTCGCCAAATCAGGTTAACCCGTCAAACCTGAGATTCGTGTCATGAAAGTGTGATAACTAAATAGAAAAAAGATTTAATATTAATGAACTAATTTTTTTTAAAAAAATTAATTAAAAAGGGAAAAGCAAAGAGAAAAATAACTACAGGAAGGAAAAAACTAATGAAGAAAAAGAGAAAAAAATCTGAATCAACTGGATTAAACCATCAAATCTGGGATCCGTGTCATGAAAACTTGATAATTAAACAGAAAAAATTTAATACTAAGAAACTATAGACAAAAAAAATAAACTAAAGGCATAAGCTTTTTCACTATAGATTGCACCGTGTTATTCAAAGTAAAAGGCTTAAAAAGGAAAAGAAAAAGGAAAAAAAAAAAAAACAAAGGCATACGCCACAGGTTAATTTTTTTTCTTGCATAAAAAATATCAAAAAATACTAAGATCTAAGAGTTTTAGGTCTTTCTGCAAAGATATACCCAAAAACTTTGGGTCTAGCTGCAACGCTTGATCCAAGAATACTATTTATAAATATTAATAATAACATTAAACTTACATTACTTAAGTTTAAGTGAGCCTGGCTGCAACACCGGACCCTAGAGCATTGGATGTGGGTCTGACTATAAGGTTGTGTCATAAAAACGTGATAATTAAAAAGAAAAAAACCAATAGGAAGAAAAAAACTAATAAAGAAAAAGAAAAAAAAAATTGAATTAACTGGTTCGCCTTTCAAACCAGGTTAACCAGTCAAACTTGGGATTTGCGTCATGAAAGTTTGATAACTAAATAGAAAAAAACAATTGACGGGTTTACCCAAAATTAACTGGGTTAACCCGTCAAACCAAGTTAACCCATCAAGTCCGGGATTCGTGTCATGAAATTCTGACAATTAAATATAAAGAAATTTAACATTAACAAACTAAACTAAACTAAATGAAAAAAATTAATTAAAAAGAAAAAAAATCCGGATTAACTCGTCAAACCAGATTAACCCATCAAACCCGGGATCAAATAAAAAATTTCATTGAAAAAAATTAAAAAAACAATTTAGCGTTTCATTTAATTTTTAGTATATAATATAATATAATAATAATTATTATTATAATATAATAATTATAATAATATAATATATTAAAAATGGGAAAGTGAAAGGCGTGAGAAAGCTATAGTAGTTTTTCCATGCCTTTTAGAATATTACTTAATAGTAATATAATAATAATAATAATATATTAATATGTGAAAGGCGTGGAGAAGCTATAATAGTTTACCATGCCTTTTAAAGCAGTGTTATAAAACCTGTATTGATCTGGCGGGTCAACTCGAGACCAGGCCGACCCAGGACCTGGACCGGTCCAGGTAAAACAAAAGACCGGTTAAAGAAAAAAATCGGTCAAACCCGGCTACCCGGTGGATCAACCCGTGACCCGATCGACCCAGACTAACCCGGGTGAGACCTGGTATATATATTAACTTTATTGAACGATCACTCAGGGAAAGCAAAAGGAACGCTAGAGTTTTTGCCCTAATTTCTTGCAGAACAGACAACAACCAAGACGTTTACTTCTGTCGGTATCTCCTGCAGAATAGACAACAATCAACAGAGAGTTCATTGGAGAAATCTACAGGTGCTCTATCTCTTTTACGTTGATATTGTGTCCAAGCCAAATTATTTGCTTTTATGATTTTTGCATCTGGATTTTCGCATCTGCAGCTCTGCTACTTGCTTTACACATTTGGGTTTTTGTCTTTGAATCTTCTAACCCCTTTTGGATCTCCCATTTCACTTCCCTTTCTGTCATTGATTTATTATTTGTTAAATTCATGTTTTTTTTTAACTTTCTCATAACAAACATTCTCAGGACAGTTTCATAATAATTTATTAATGAATATACATTATAAAAAACATGCTCCTCTTGGTTTGTGCTCTGTATGATAATCTAGAATAATCAATATTTTTACAAGTCTTTTATCTGATAATGTTTTTACATTATAATCTGGAATAATCCAATTTGTGCACATTCATTTAAACCAATTACTGCCATACATGTCTATCATCTGTACCATGAATCAATCATTACTATGCCGAATTGAAATTGCCTGTATGCTTTTTGGCAAGATGAATATCAAATTATCATGATGATGAGCAGTTATTCTCATTGCTTCTATGAGTTCCATATTGCAAGTTTTTTAATTTTCTTATTTGAATTAATACTGAGTAAGAAGTTGATTCATGATGCAACAATAATGGGCATGATGTTGAATACAACATAGTGATTTCTTCTCTCTACATTCCCAGTCTATCATAGTCCTATAAAGGGAAAAAAATTAAAAAGCATGAAAAAAACATAGCTGTAAGGGGAAAAAAACAAAGAGAATATTGTTTACACAGGATGCTCCTGTGATTAAAATTTGAATTTTTTATGATAAGTTTCACGTTCAAATTTCAAACACTGTTATAGAACTTGATATCTGTTGGACATTTTTAGTGGCGGATCCTAGAAGGCACAGATGAGGCCAGTAGCTGCTCTCTTGGGTTTTTACCAATCTTTTGTTTTTTTTATGCAGCTGAAGATGTTGATTTATGGATTCTAATGTAAAATGGAGTTAAAATGTTGATTTATGAATTCTAATGCAAACTAGAGTTTGAATATTGTCCCCTTATATCTATTATGTTAAATTTTGTGTCTCTAGAACAACTTGTTATTTTATTATCCATGTCTTTAATATCTTTAAATTATGTTAAATATTTATTTATTTGAAGATAAATGCAGTATATATGTTAATGTGATATTTTCTTATTAATTATGCTAGCATATATGTTAATGTGATATTTTATGTCAAAAGAACCATATTAATGTGTGCCTTTTGTTATTGACCCGGGTTAACCCGGGTTGACCCCCAAGACCCGTGACCCAGTCATTTTACCGGCTCAACTACCAGGTCGGGTTTTATAACTATGTTTTAGAGTATTACTTAATATTAACTTTCCTTTGAGTCGCTGGCAGCAAAACAAAAGTTGAAGAACTAATTAATTAGTCCCTGCCCTAATTTCCTGAGAAGAGCAGCCCGCCCCTCATTTCCTTCTCTGTTATCTTTTGTTATCTTTTGCAGAACAATAACAACCAACAGAGAGTTATAATCACAGGTGCTCTATCTTCCTTACACTACTTACTTTTTTATGTTTTTTTCTTTGTTGAGATTTCTTATTGCATACAATTGCTGCAGATTTTGAATGATTCCCTCTTTTTTCCATGGTTTTTAAGCTCGTCTTCGGATTGGAACAAATAATTGAAAAAAGTATTCATTTGACAACCATCACCACTAGTTGTTTTGGGTCCATAGTTAATTGCCTGTAGGCACGATGCAACACTGGAAGAGTTGTTACAACTTACAAGTAAATCAAACTCAGTTCATTTAAACATAAAGAAAAAACAAGGAAGATGATTGAAATCTCTTTTAATATTGTAGTGATTATGGAGTTATTATTGGTAATGGTTTCTGGGTTTTTACATTTTTCTTTGTTTTTTTGTTATAGCATCAATGTATTTTGTCTGAACCCTGTTGTGGAAGAGGTAGCTGTTTGCATATATCTTGGGGATTCACTTCTAGAATAGGAAGTATATCAAAGATGTACTGCTAAAAGCTTTGGGAAGTTCATATTATTCTGTTTCGGTTTGGGAACTGAATAATGTTAACTAGAATCAAATTTCTCTCTATAATTTCACTTTGATGTTAGAAACCGTAACTTTTGAATCTAACCATTGAAACATCACAATTATGTGGTCTTTTTTGTTTTCCTAGCATAAAGAAGATAAATTCTTATCAAAAGGTGTTGTTACTCTGCATGTTAAGGCTCTGACTTTACCATTTCTTGGATCTTTTTTGTAGAGAACTTGTTCATGCATTTATTTATTTTAATCAGACAATCTTTGAATCTGTTTTCAGTCTTTTACTACCTTTGCAAACATTAGTATTATCAATTCATGCTCTACGTCCTTTCCACAAAATCTTGAGCTGATTTTGTGTTTGTTCATAAGTATTTCCTTTTCGATAATTAAGTTGCGAATTTAAAATGTCATTTTGAAAACAAATGCACCTTTTAATCTATTGATGTTAATTAATTATGCTAGTATATATGTTAATGTGATATTTTATGCTAAAATAACCATATTAACGTGTGCCTTGGTTCTAGATCTGGGTTGATCCGGGTTGACCCGAGTTGACCCACCAAACCCATGACCCGGTCATTTTATCGGGTTAATGGCCGGGTCGGGTTTTATAACTATGCCTAAAACCCTTCCCTAGCGACCACCGATCACAGATTAATAAATCATTCAATGTCAGCCAACACTTTGCTAATCTGCTTCAATACTCGACATTGCACTGCTACCACTCAGTACTGACCTTCAATCTTTGAAAATCGACATTCTGCTATATCTGACTTGCTTCCTCTTCACTATCAACCTGCAAGGCTGTTGCAACCTTTTCACTTTCATCCAGTTTAGTACCAATCTTAATAGTTTCTTATTGCAAGACCTGTTTAATGATTATGTAGACTTGGTTTTGCGTATGAGGGTTTTGATATAGGTCTAAGACTAGCTGTACATTGATGTATGTTGAGATTGGTGCCTATGGGAAGCTTATGGCATCAACATTGCATATGAAACTCTAATTTTATGTGTCTTTCATTGTGTTTTAGTGCGAATTAGGCTTTTGGAATATTTGGGCAACTTTTTTTTTTGTTAAATAAAACTGCAGGTTTTCTAAACAGAATCTTGTTGTAGAACCTAGTTGCCTAGGAGGTGAAACGTGAATGTAATATATCTGGAGTTGATTGGCTCTATGGTTTCAAGTTTTACACCCTGAAATAGGATGAATTTTCCTAGGAGGCGAATATGAATATAGTGTATCACCTCAAGTCAATTGGCTCATATATTTTCAAGTTTTGCACTCTGAAGATAGGTTGGATATGCATCTACATTGTTTTCTCTTCACTTTTGTTTCTGTGTGCGTGTGTTTTGTGTATGTTGAGGGGGGGGGGTGTTGTTATAAGCTAGCGTAGAAGATTTGTTGAAAAAGTTGAGAGCTGCATTTACAAGATACATGATTCCTGCTGGTAGAAGAATTTGCTGTCATTTATCTAACACTTGGTTATAGGGTGTGATTGTTAAGAAAAGAAACCTATATTGACTGTGAGACTGGAGCATGTCCAAATCCTTTCTGGTACATAATTGAGAATGATAAAGATACCGGAGCATGTTGGGTGCATAATTCACAATAATACTCCTGTTTTACCCTGCCCACTAGAGCATGCCTTGCATTTTACTCATTTGGGTTTTCATATAATG
>Ga0325410_1007228_pt1 | contig 12147 bp, 6 predicted proteins | sample PopdelMetagenome_16_FD_206182 | JGI IMG/M metagenome (GOLD analysis project Ga0325410, IMG submission 206182) | Populus deltoides microbial communities from Bellville, Georgia, United States - Xylem-PdIQD-R3 | ecosystem: Host-associated > Plants > Phyllosphere > Stem > Wood/Secondary xylem... | reverse complement strand
AATTTGCAACTTCCTTCAAAGCAATCCTCCACCCATTCACCCGCTCCATCTCCTCCTTGTAGTGCTTTTCATGTTCCACAAATGCTGCAGCGAAGCTCCCAGTTTGATTTCTGACTTCAGATGGATCTACATGATAGAATACTGGGAAAACTATGCAGTCAGCATTCCTCTTACGTTCCATGATCATTACAAGTTCATCGAGGCACCATCTCGACCAAGCATAGTTTTTGGAGAACACGATTATCGCTATTTTTGATTGTTGTATTGCCTCCTGGAGCTCCAGCTCTATATTCTTTCCTCTCCGAATTTCATCATCATCTCTAAATGTGTGAAACCCTGCATGGACCAGGGCCTTGTAGAGGTGATCGGTAAAGTTCTTGCGGGTGTCTTCACCTCTAAAACTCAAGAACACTTGATATTTACAATAAGAAAACCGTGAAGAGTAGGATTCTTGATATTTCCCAGCAGCCATTTCGAGTCTAGCAAAGATAAGACTTTTCAAAGATCTGAACAAAATAAAACGAGTTGCAGGATTGTTCAAGATCCACAGCACACCAATAAGCTGAAGTGTTCATATATTATTATCTTACTTTATCTTTAAAACAGTTTTCAAGTTATTTCCCATCAATCAAATCCTCCATGCCCTTTCAGAAAAATATCTGTACACATGATAAATCTCTATGCTGAACCAACAAAATCGGTTGATGAGATCATCAATAATTAGTTTCTAACAGTGAATTAATTTAAGTGATTATCAGTTACAGCAGATTTACAATCCACAATATAACATAATACTAAAAGAGATAAGAGAGAGAGTACCTGCAATCTTCACTCTCCCTCCGCTGATGTTCTCTTATCAGTTCATCAATTTTCTGCTTTTAAGTCAGCCTTACAAGTCGCTGTGGTATGGGCCATTTCCCGCGTGAATCATTTATCACGCGTTTACTAGGGCCTTTAATTCTTGTTATAATCACCAAAAGGGAAATGAGACACGCACACAACACATAATCCCTCTCATCAACTCATACGGTTCTTCTTACTTCACCAACCAGTAAGAAAAAGGCCGTGGAGGATCAAGGCTCTTCATGTCTGACTTGGAAAGTTTGCTAGGGCCTGTAATTCTTGTTGCATTATTTGAATTGATTGTAGCTTTTTCTTTCTGTTGAAAGTAATGTGGATTTATGAAGAATTAGTCAAATTAGTTCAACGGTTGAGAATCGGTCAACTAGTTGAAATGAAATAACCGTTTAAATTAAATAAATTGATTAACTGATTAAGTTGGCAAAACTATACTTCTTGTTCAGATTAATATTTTTTAGCATAGAAATGAGAAAGGCATACAAGTAACCTACTGTTTTCTAGCCCCTGAGAAGCATTACCCTCTGCCCAATAAAATAAGGCAAAGCATTAGCTAAAAACCTTTCACCCACGTATTCACCCATTACGTGGGTATGAATACTATGGAATTTGAGGTGTTTAATGGTTTGTTCTCATATATAAAAGAACTCGTGAATTAGATTTTTTATAAATAAAATTGAAATTTAAATAAAAAATATTAATTTAACTAAATCTTGCTAACTCCCAATGAAATTGAATCGGATCAACATCAAATAATTATTTTTAAATTATTTTATTTTTATTAAATAATTTAATTGGATAACGCAGTTACCCGGAATTTATTTTAGAATTGTCCTTATAGCAAGTCTACAACTGGGCCCGAGACATGGGCGAATGGTTTTAAAATTGAGAGAGAAAGGGTGGATTGTAATTTTAAGACAAGTCATCCCTACAAGTCCACTCTCCCTCTATGGTATGGAACGTTTCCGCGTGAGGAATTTTCCATGGCTAATTAATGCCGGAAGCAGAAAGTCGGAATGTCTAGGCTTGACCAGTTATGCATGGAAAATTTTGGTGCCGGGAATTGACGGCTAGTGACCTGGTGAAGTAAGAAAAAATTTTCCATGGCTAATGTCTGAAGCAGAAAGTCGGAATGTCTAGGCTTGACCAGTTATGCATGGAAAATTTTGGTGCCAGGAATTACTGTATTCCTTTAACAATTTTTTTGTGAAGTAAATTATTATTTAGTTAATCCCTTTATTTTAATAACATAATATTAAATCCCTAAATTTTTTATCTTATCGCCATTAATTTCTCCTAGTTCTCCATGCATTTGGTCTAATTTCCTTTTTCTAAAATATCTCCTGTATATTCCAATCAGTTTCTCTGACCAAACAACAATTAATTTTTTAAAAAATATGGTTTAGACCAAAACATATTGTATCATACTAAAAACAAATAGGGATTGCTTTCAATTTACTCCTAACATTTAGGACTAATGCAACCTTTCTTTTTTAGTTGTTTCACTACTAGAAGAAAACTAGCAAATAGCTATGAAAAAATATTCCACCAATAAGATAGAAAATTTATGTCATTAATTTCTAACATAGATAGCGATGAAATATGTTAAAAATATTTGATCGAATAAAAAAATAAATAAATAACAAAAATTCCATTTAAAATTTTGCTTTGAAGGTACTCAACGAGCTTACTTTATAAGTGAATGTCTATCTTTCAGGTATTTATTTTTGGTCAGCATCTAACAATTCATGGTTGTCAGAAGCATTGCTAAAAGAACTAACAGTGATCATGTTTATATAACACGCGATTGACTTTCCCCTTCACATCTACACAAATTAAAAAATTAAGATGTTATAAACCATTCTGATTTAAAAAAAAAAATAGCAACACCTCCTCTATACAAGAGAAAATAATTTAAATTGAATTGCTACAAACCAATTAATTTTATTCAATTTGCTTTCCTATTATTGAGTAAAGAGTTCACTCAACTTGTATTTGACCTGGTTTTAAGATTATTTTTTAAAAATTGTTTTCTATTAATACATATATTTAATGGGAAGCCTTTATTATGTTTTAAATTGTATGTTAATTAGCCATGTAAATGAGTTTAATTCTGAACTAATTACCTAAAAAAAATTTTAATAAGTGAAAGTCAATTTTTGTCCCTATTTTCTTGTTATTTCACAAACAAACCCTCAATTGGTCACATTCTTTAATAGTCTTTTCAATTATGCCACTTGATTTCTTTGATTGAGCACTTAGTGTCTTTTACATTATGATCATTGGTCTTGATATTCTTTAATTTCATTCTCAATTGCCCTTTTATACTTTTAAATTTTTTGATTTCACCCTTGATTTAAAAAACAACTAAAATCCAACAAAATTTTCTCATATGAAAAAAATTCAAACAACAAAATTCATACAATTAAGAAAATAAAAATAAAATAGAAAAAAAAACACAAAACTTAGAGAAGAAATAGGAGAATTCTTACCTTGTATTAGTTGTGGGTTAATCTGAGAAAATAAAAAAAAAATGACATGTTATGAGTTAATTAACAAATAAAAAATTAAACAAACTGAGGAGAAAAGAGAAGGAGAAGCCACATCTGTTAGAGAAAAGAGGGTCGTTGCTTGAGGAGAGAATGAGAGAGAGAAGAGAAAGAAAGAGTGGGAGGTTTGGTTGGCGAGATAAATAGCAGAAGAGGAAGAGAGAGAAAGAAAAAAGAGAGATGAAAAGTAGCATCCCCAATTTTTATTCCGGGATAAATTCTCAATTTAACATGAAAATTTAGGATTTTTTTTTGCGTAACATATTAATAGGATGCTCTAATAAAAATTAATTTAACAACAAACATTATCTAACGCAGGCACCTGAAAAGTTCCAACGCATAAACAACTTAATAAGTTAAGGATTGCATATTTGACTTCCTATCACTGAAAAGTTCTCTGCGATGTTTCTGATAAAACAGGGTCACGATGGGGATGCGTTTGAAGAGGGATGATAATAAGAAATACACCTGTTGAGATTGTAGCTCACAATTTTAAATTATTCAGCCTGACTATCCTTTCTCTACATTTAGACCACCTGGGGGTTATGGTTGTGTTTCCAGCAACATCCTTCAAGAATGCTCGATTGGGGAGGAGCTTAGGTCTATTGTAGCCGGATCACTTAGAACATGTCTGGCTAACCGCGTTTTCAAAAAATTTTAATTTTTTTTTTGCTAAAATTTAATATGATTTGTACGTTTTGGATCGTTTTGATGGGTTGATATCAAAAATGATTTTTAAAAAATAAAAAAAACATCATTGTCATGCATTTCGGGACAAAAAGTTATTTGAAAAGCAACCGCTACCACACTGCCAAGCACCTCTTAGTACTCGCCGCGTAATTGCTCGCCAAGTATGCTATAACGTGAATTGTTTATCCAGGTGCTGTGAAGTGAAGCTTGTCGCACCCAACATCGCGGCGACCCACAAAATAATTCTAAATTGTAGAAAAAGAACAGATTTCTGACATCTGGTTCTTTAAGGGGAAAAGGTCTTGTTTGAGGAGTCGCCACCTAGTATTATGGTCACTAGGAACCCTAACTGGTCAACAGAGATTCTATAGCTCGGGATTGGTTACGTAAAAAGGAAGATATTATCACCCCTCAAACGTTCTGTCTGAGGCAGACTGCATTGCTAGTTTTGTCTTAAATTGCTAAAAATTTATTCGCTTATGCTATGATGATTTGTTTATAATATTCCTAACTCTGACGCCAGTGAATATTCGAGCTCGAATAATTCCAACTCTGGCGTTGGTAAAAATTTGTAGCTACGAAAAATTAGATCAATATTTTTTATTCCCTACTCTAGCGCCATTGAATAAATAAATAAAAATAAATTGATTTTTACGCATGCACATATTTTTTTATTTTTCTAGCTAAATAAAATAAAATACACCGAATAAAAATAATATAAATTTAAATTGGTATTTTTATTCCTGACTCTAGCGTCAGTGAATAAACCAATAAATTTACATTATTTTTATCATGCATACACATTTTTTATTTTTTCTACCTTTTTTACTTTTCTATTTTTTTTTTATTTTATTTTTTTGGGCTGGGCCCAGCTCAGTCCACATGGGTTGGGCTAGACCCAGCCCAGCCCATCCGGTCACTAGCCCAAGCTGGTGACCAGGCTTGGCTGAGCAACACGCGTGCGCTAACGCACGCTTGTTGCTTCACTGTGGAAGTGAATTAAAATTCACTTGCACAGAGCCAATGCTAATTAAATTAACAACGAAGCAAAAATTTGCTTACCTGGTGCTGGAGACCGAAGACGCTTACAGTGCTGATGGATCCTCGCCCACTGCTTCCCTTTGTCTTCCTTCTGCGCTCACCTGCCTAAATGTTCCTTTTGTTTTCTCAACAACTTTGAAGCTGAGAACGTGATGAAGAGGCCGACCTGCTTTGAATTGGTTTTGATTCTGGGTCTTTCTCTGTCTGCAGGGACGAAAGTAATTGCAAAGCCAATCCTCCTTTCTGTGTTGCTCCTTTACTTTTCCTTCTCTTTTCTGCGTTTTTTTCTGTTTTATCCTCTGGTTTTTGGTTTTTTGTCTGGGTTTAGCTTCCGTTCCCCTTTTTTTTCTTTGCGCATCCCTTCTCTGGTTTTTTATAGTCGGCGAATGGCATGCGTTTCCCTTGGTAATGAAGACTCAGGACCGTTTATTGCAGGAGCAGTGATGGCAGGGGCGTCCGTTTCTCTGGTTTGGTGAGCGGAAGAAGACAAACAGTTCTCCTGAAACGACGTCGTTCGATTGCTAATGGCCATTTGCGTTTTGGTCCTTGATGTTTTGGAATTTCATAAGCAAGCCCATGTACAAACTTTAATTGGACCCCTGCATTTCAGTGTATTTTACAAAATAGTCCTTGGACTCTAATCTGTTGCAATTTTGACCAAAATCACCCCTGTACTTTGATAATTGTTCAATTAAGTCCCTGAATAAATTAATTCCATTAAATCCAAAGTCCAATTAAGTCTAAAACTTATCAATTCTCCAATTAAGCCCCTGATTGGATTAATTAAATTAATTTCAAGCTTAATTAAGTCTCAAAACTTATCAATTCTCCAATTAAGCCCCTGATTGGATTAATTAAATTAATTCCAAGCTTAATTAAGTCTCAAAACTTATCAATTCTCCAATTAAACCCTTGATTGGATGAATTGAATTAATTTCAAGCTTAATTAAGTCTAAAAATTTATCAATTCTCCAATTAAACCCTTAATTGGATTAATTAAATTAATTCCAAGCTTAATTAGATTAATCTCAAAGTTTAATTAAACCTCAAAACTTCCAATCATTTTGCCCTTAAGCCAAATTTTAATTCATTCTTCATTTATTTCATTTTACTTGTTTTTCCATCATTATTATTATTATTATTTCATTATTTTTTTTATTCTTTTCAGTAAATAAAATAATAATAATAATTAAAATAAAATGATCAAAATTAGGTTATGACAAAGCTGCCGAATCTGAGTCATATTTTCATTCATTGCAAGGTGGTCTGGTGGGTGAGGTGATGTGTTTTGGAATCTTTTTGCTAGATGCGAGTATGTGGGTATGGAGGTGGAAGATGATGTCTTCTTGTTTTGGCATAATAATTTAGCAAGCAAAGTCCCATACACAATAAATGGAAGAAAGAAAGAGACGGAAGTGGCAGGATCATCAACACAAGAGAGTGGTGGCAAGGGTCTCCGTTCACCCATTTGTTGATCCGCCTCAACAAGTGCCTGCGTGCTTACCTGGAGACAGATGTGAAAGACCCAAAAAATTTCTTATTTTGGGTTCTCCGAACATTGTTCATGGAATAAGTCATTTAGTTGTACCGATCAAAAAGTAACTTCCATAAATCTGTTGTTTCAAATCTGCAGCACTTCCACGGTCCACAATTGCCGTCTCTTGGTGATCTCCACAGGTGGTTCATGTCTATTTACTTCCATCCAGTCACATATGCAGGTGCATGGGAGCTATAGTTAATTTGTTTATCTTCTTTTCGCCTGTTCTTTCGCATAATATGTAATGGGACATTGTTTGCGCATGAAAAGTACTTCTCATCAAGTTGGTGCTTCATACAAGCACTTGAAGCTAAGGTCTTGGTTCTTAGCGTTCGAAGAAAGAACCACACCTCACCAGGGCTCATAAAGAGAATGGAGAACCCAACAGAATTAGATAATGTCCTACTCCTTGGTTCTGTATCCAACTTGAAGAGAATCAGATCGGAGCATGTTTTGATTCTTCCCTTTGCCTTCACCCCTGTGAAGTTAGAAAATCTACAGAAGCTAACCAGTGCAACATAATTCGAGCTTTTCATACCTCCATCACTGCCAACAGAGCATGCCATGATATAGCTCCAACAGCCAACCATTAAAAAGTCCAAGTGGTTAGAACTTTGTGGCTTTCGCGTCTCCTAGAACAACTGTTGTTATTGAAAATTGTTGGCTACTACAGAAAATTTTACGATTTCCACTTTTATTATTGAATTTTAATTCTATCTTTTAATTTGATAATTTTCAATCAAAATTAATTTTTAAATTTCTAATTTTGATGATTATTATATTTTATTTTTACAATAAAAATATCTATATTAATTTATTGTGAAAATTTAATAAAATCAATTCAATTTTTAATTAAAATGAAATATATTCAAATTATAAAACCCTCTCAATTATATTTTAAAACATGCCTATTTATTTTTTATTACAAGTGAACTTATTTAGTGAGGATATATATAGAAACAAAAAAAAATTAATAATTAAATTTTTCCATGTATTATTTTTATTTTTACATAAAAAAATGAAATAAAATAGATAAAAAAAACATGAAAAAAATGGACCTTTACATATATTTTGGTCAATAGAAAATTGACATATAAAATAAGATATTTAATACATCTTATTATAAATATAAGATTCTATAAATAAAAATTAATTAATAAAATAATATCATATTACATTTTTTAATATGAAAGCCCTTATAAATATTTATAAATAAAAGATCTCATGCTAGACAAAGAAAGGAGGAAGCTTACTAGAGACGATTTTCATGATAAGCTTTCAAGAAAAAAGAAAAAACTCTTTCAAAAGCTTTGGAGCTTTTTTTCATTTTACGGTTGAAATCTAAAAAAGCAAACCTCTACATAATGAAGCCTAAAAGAATACAGGTTCTAGACCCTTCTTTGCAAAATTCCAAACAGTGAAATTGCGAAACCTGTGTTTAGCATGGAAAGAACAATTATAATTTCTAACTATATGAGAAGCTATTTCTACTTCGGCTACGTGTGCTGCATCATCATCATCATCATCATCATCGCTACTGTTGTGGGCATTGATAACTTCATCCTTTCCTTCCTCTTCATGCAACCATTGTACACCAACCGTCCTTATTTGGATAGCTGGACCATGTGGACGCACTGAAATACTCACGTCATCACCATTATCAAATATAGGATCATTGCCCCCTAATTTCGTGTGCAATAGCGATTGGATTTCCCGAACACCACGCTCGTACCTCATAAAGAAGACAAAGGCTTTACAAAGCAAGGATCGACCACTCGTATTGTTTCTGATTTCAATAAAAACATTACTATATCCACGGTATGCTGACATCACACAACTTATTAACAGATTAAAGCCACATATCCGGTGCGCAGGAGGAGGTGAGGATATTTTGAATGAAAAGTTATCTACATACTCATTCTGAATTAGCCATTTATCCTCTTCTTCCTCATGAAACCACCTTAACATCTCATCTTCATCAAATACAGATACGACAACGTTGAATATGCCATCTGTAAATGTTATCTGTACCACCAAAACAATATCTATATATAAAATGAGCAAAAGAAAAGTATTCAAATGTAGATTTCCAAAACAATAAAATGGGTGAGGGAGGACCTGAAATCTCGATGGCTGTATTTGAGCACTAACCGTTTCTATTGTTCTGAACATGTGAGAGTCAAACTTTTGGATTAATTCTTGTTTTAACCGATCTTGGAACTTGACTAAGTGATCTGGATTTACAAGTTTTTGCAGTGAATAGCAAGAGGACACATCTAACGAATCCAAATGGTATGGAAGCTCTGGGAGTGCCTGAAGCATATTGCAATTTCTTAAATATAGGTGTCTGAGTAGACCAAGATCCTTGATGCTTTCTGGAAGAAAACGAATTGGAGTTCCACTTAAATCTAGACTCTCCAAGAAGCGTGGCAGTGAAAACAAGGTAAATCTCAACATTTTCCTCGTTGAAAACCTAGAGGGAAAGAATAGCTTCAATGGAAGAGATGAAATGAATGATGTACTTGCAACAATTCCATCACTTTGAAGCAACTTGCGCCCCTGATGATGCTCTAACTCCATATTCAGGTTGTTAAGATTTGAACAACCATCTAAAACCAGCTCTTGAAGTGAATTCAATCTACTCATTTCTTCTGGAAGCTCCACAAGACTTGTACAATTTCTTAGATTTAAGATCAACAATCTTTGTAAATCACCAATAGATTCGTGAATTTGAACCAAACGGATGCAGTCTTCAAGTATTAGCTTTTCAAGGGATGGGAGACCCGAGAAGTCTGGGGTTCTAATGAGATCACGAGAGTGACGGAGATCAAGAATTTTCAATTTTAGAAGAAACTGTGAAAATACATGAATTTAGTTATTATCAATTGAAAACGAGAGAGATAGCTATAGAGAGACTTGATACATACCGGTTTGCCCTTCCAAGCATCAACTAGACAACTTCTGGATAGATCAAGAACCACCAGCTTCTCCAAGCATACGTGATTTGGTATGGAGCTCCAAGACAATCCATGCCAACATAACCATATCAAATTCTTGGGAAAGTGCTCAAAACTTCCATGAAAATTAGTGTAGTTTAGTTGGAGAAATTTTATATCTGGCATCTTTCTAAAAGCATCCGTGTTGAGGATGGGAAACAAACTTGTTTGGCCAGTTTGTAATTTTCCCCCATCGAAAAAATCGGAAAGCCATTGTTGAAAGAAGTTAAGCCTGCGGCGCTTGCGACAAACCATTGAATCAGTACAGACAACTTCTACATAATGATATTCCATTAATGCATGCATATCAATGGTAAGGCCACGCAATTTTTCAGCATCCTGCATAACAATATTAAAAGTACATGAGAAAGGAAAGTGGATGAATGAATATGTCAAGGCACCACAAACCATTTAAGTAGACATTTAAAAAAATTCAGCTACTTACAGTAGTTCCATTCAAAACTGTAAAAGCATCCCCATGATGCCATATTCTTTGACATTTGGGTGATTCTTGACGAGCAATTTCCCTTCCCATATCTCTTACTAGTTGATGCATCCACAGCCTTTGATCACTGTTGATTTCAACAAGACATCTATCGATGAGATTGTCAATCCCAAATCTTGCACCTTTATCGAGCCCATCCAGTATCCTAACTGCATCATCCACATCCATTCCATTGAAGAAACATGCGATATCAAGGAATAAGTTCTTCGGATAATCACCATCAAGAAAGTCGTAACTTATTCGAAGAACCTTTTGAACTTCAAAATTAGGAATCACTTCCATTTGTTGTAATGCGCTTTCCCATATTTCTCTTTCTTTTCCGGACAATGAAGAGCCAATAACTCGAAGAGCTAATGGAAGTCCATTACAATGATGTACTATTCTCCAAGAGTCTTCCACAAAACCATCAACAGGGTCAGCTTGTCCAAAGGCATTCCAACTGAAAAGCTCAAGTGATTTTTTATCATCTAGCGGCTCAATTTTGCACTGGACCCACTCAATATCATTACCTGAAATCAGACCCTTATTTCTAGTTGTTACAATGATTTTACTTCCTTTACAAAGCCAATTTTGCATGACAATGATTTTATTGAATTGGTCCCTTTTGTCCACATCATCTAGAACAATAAGAGTTCTTCTGCAACATAATGCATCCTTAATCTTCAGAATTCCTTCATCAGGATCATTTATCTCAACAGTCTTGTTTAGGATGTCGAAAAGAAGTTGCCTCTGTAGGCAAACTATATCCTTTGACCTAAAATTTGATAGAAAGCTCTTTCCTTCAAATTTATAATAGTTCTGGTTAAAAACACTCTTAGCTATGGCTGTCTTTCCAACTCCACCAATTCCATAGAGTAAAGCAACGGCAGCACCATGGGATCCATCTTGCAACCATGAGTTGATATATTGTACTAGAGCATCTCTTCCAATGAAATGAAGGGGGACATGAAATATTTTTGGATCCAAATTCTTTGAGACATTCTCCACAATAGATTGGACAAACTGTGCCTCGTACCTCCATGAAAAAGTAAAATACAACGTGGGATAATTAGTAGCCTCTCCATAAAGGATAGAAATAAACAACATTCAGCTAAGAAATTAAATCGGGTTGCATGTCCATGATTGATAGTTAAATTTGTACGTGCGTTATCACCACCTATTAAAACCAAATCATTATTGGAAAAAAAAAACAAAAGAAGAAGAAATTTGTGGGATAATTAGTATTTTATTTATTTTTTCTTTTATGTTTTCTTATCAGTCTTCCTTTAAATACTTAACTGAAAGAAATTAAGAGTTCACGTACAACTTACCCATCTCCTAAAACCATTCCAGCTAAATCTGCAACTTCCTTCAAAGCAATCCTCCACCCGTTCACCCGCTCCATCTCATCCTTGAAGCTCTTTTCATGTTCCACAAATGCTGCAGCGAAGCTCCCTGTTTGACGTCCGACTTGGGATGGACCCACATCATAGAATACTGGGAAAACTATACAGTCAGCATTCCTTTTACGTTCCATGATCATTACAAGTTCATCGAGGCACCATCTAGACGAAGCATAGTCTTTGGAGAACACGATTATCGATATTTTTGATTGTTGTATTGCCTTCTGGAGCTCGAAATCTATATTCTCTCCTCTCTGAATTTCATTATCATCTCTAAATGTGTGAATCCCTGCTTGAACCAGGGCCGTGTAGAGGTGATCGGTAAAGTTCTTGCGGGTGTCTTCACCTCTAAAACTCAAGAACACTTGATATTTACAATTAGGAAACCGTGAAGAGTAGGATTCTTGATACTTCCCAGCAGCCATTTCGAGCCTAGCAAAGATAAGACTTTTCAAAGATCTGAAAAAAAAAAGAGTTGCAGGATTAATGTCGATAGTTCAAGATCGACACAGCACACCAATAAGCTGAAGTATTCATATAATATTATCTTACTTTTTCTGTAAAACAATTTTCAGGTTATGTCCCAGCA
>Ga0325410_1007226_pt1 | contig 12149 bp, 3 predicted proteins | sample PopdelMetagenome_16_FD_206182 | JGI IMG/M metagenome (GOLD analysis project Ga0325410, IMG submission 206182) | Populus deltoides microbial communities from Bellville, Georgia, United States - Xylem-PdIQD-R3 | ecosystem: Host-associated > Plants > Phyllosphere > Stem > Wood/Secondary xylem... | reverse complement strand
TCTTGGCAACGCGTTCTTTTGAATTATGAGTCACGCCCCATCCAAATCTGATAGCCATCTTCTCCAAGACCAGTGCATTCTTTATGAAATATTCCGCCATTTCTATCTCCGAGAAATCCCCTTCAAAATCTACACACTCAATCACTTTAAGGCTTGACCTCATGCACCGTGGCGCGAATTCAGGATTTCGCCATTTGGGAATTACCGAAGAATTAAGGCATACAAGACTTCGCCATTTGGGAGTATCCTTAGCCTGAACGGTTAAAGCCAGTAAGAAGAAGAACAATACCGATCATGCTTCCAGAAAACATTGCGCACGTATTTATCTTGTAGGAACTAACCTTGTCCTTGTATAGGATGAAGACTTCCAGCTTAACAGAGCATTTGAGTATCTCATGCAAAACCATCCAACGACAATCTCCACTAGCTTCAATCTCCAAACGAGTCAAGTTCTGAAAATTAGGCAGATCTTCGAAGCAAGGCAACTTCTTACGAACCGCGTTTGATAAAATCTGTATAGGGGTAAACATGTGAGGGGGTGCGTCATCAGACCACTGAAAATTTAAGCACAACAGTAAAATGAGGAAGAAACTTACCCTCATAGTAGTCCCACACAAGCGTAAGATCCTGACAATAGGCATGATCAGTCTCAAGAACTGAACCGCCATGTCAATATAACTATCTAATTGTATGATGAAGAAATGTGTAAAAGCAACACTGATGGATGCCTCGACTAGTGAGCACGGAAGTTGCTGCATGTTTAACTCCTCGGACACGAAATCAGTTAGTATAAGAAGCTCTAGGTTTGGGGTATCAAGAGTGAGTGCTCTGCAACCAGGATCCTTCCTGTAATAACGAATACGCGTGAATCTTATGGTCAAGCGTTTCAGTGAGCTTGAGCATACACGTAAAGCGTTCCTGGATTGACAATATTCATGTTCGATTTTCAGTTCTTCAAGGACTGGGGAACCTGCTAATAGTTTCTCTATGGAAGCAAGATCGTCAAGCATCGGGAGTCCTTCAAGATGAAGGACCTTGAGACATGAAAAGCGCACACCAACACCAAGAAGATCAATAGCAATTCCATATCTAAGGTTCAAAACCACTAATTTCTCACAACTAAAAACTCTCCGAGGCAACGGAACACGAGTAAGTAGGGGTATCCAAAGTATAAGCTCCTCAATATTGTCCTTAATCGCTGCATCAATCCATTGACTTAATCGGGAAGAAGGATAGTTTCCATGTACGCGGAGACGAAATTTTGTAATGGAGTTTTCACGCGAGTTATGAAGATAAAAGAACCTATCCATGAAATTCCCAAAGATGATCTTACTTTTCGATGTGCGATCATCAAAATCAAAATTGGAAAGTGATCTCCAGAGTTCTCTCCAACTTTTGGACAAAATGCAGGTACACAGAGCATCTTTAGTAGGAAGAAACGAGAGTATATGACCAATTATCACATTAGGCAAGCTACTAATCATATCTTTATTCACCTCCTCGCAGCGTTTTCGTTTATCGTCTTTGGCCATTGTCTGGAAAGGTGAAAAAGATCAAATCTTTAAAATCAAAGTAACTTAAAAGAACCCAACAAATCATACAACACTTGGAATAATATAAGAGGAAAATCGTTAATCAAATTATAATATCATTTGTAAAATAAATTAAAGAAATGAAAGGAGAAACCAGTTAGAATTAGAAGAAAGATGCATGTTGTTGAATGGTTCGAAGAAAAAGAGAAAATTACACAAAAAAAAAAAAAAAGTCCAAGAAAGGAGGACAAGATCAACCAAGAAGGTATGAATTAAGAAAAAGAAACTAAACACTAACCAGGATTAACAGAGAGGACTTTATTGGGGCAAAGATATTAGTTTTTCTGAGGAGAATCAATGGTGATAGTGCAGTTTGGCCTGGGCTTGACTTGACAGTGATGGCGATGTAATCCTAGCCAGCTATCGACAGCAATTCAGAGAGAAGGAAGAGAAAGAGAGAGGAGGGGATCAGGAGGATTTATACAGTGAGCTCCAAGGCTGCCTCCAACGAACCTCTCTCATGAACAAGTGACACGTGTTAATATAACTGAAGGAATCTCCTAGCTAGCAACTAACAAGCTACCTATTAATTTGAGGCATCCACAGGTATGCACGTTTCTCATAAATGAAAAATACACTAGTAGATACTGATCTAAATACTCACGTTAAATTAAATATATATATATATATATATATATATATATATTAAATGTATTATCTTATAAATTTAATAAATTATTAATTTATCATATTAATCTGAAATATTACTTATTTGTGATTATTAATGTATTAAGTATTACAAGTTTATGTATTCGGTATGATATGGTTTTTGCTAAGCTGTGTTACAATCTCTTCATCAATTCTACAGAATTACCCTCCTCAAACTTTTTTTTTTCAAAAAAAATATAACTAATAATATATTTTATAAAGTGTCCCTTGACCATACCAGACTTTCAATCAGTAATTTTTGAATAGATTTTTTAAATTTATTTGAATATATGTATACATATTTTTGTTTATAATTTTAAAATGTGTCCATTGTTTTTAAAATCTTTTGTGTGGATGAATTTTATTTTTTAAAATAAGTTTTTTTTTCTAAATGATATTTATAATATATGTAGTCTTGCATAGTATTTTTTTTACTTTTATTTTATTCAATCAATTTGATATATGTGACTATTTCTATTATTATTTTATAAAATAAAAAACTTATTTTAATAAATAAATTTAGTAAGTATAATCGGGTAAATGTTACATCTAGCAAAATTAAATATCTTGATTTATATGTCCCTCAATTTTTTCAATTTTATTTTTAGTTATTTTTTATAGCTTTTTTTTTCATTTATTAGCATATATAGTTATTGATTTATTTGATTATATGTATACATATTTTTGTTTATAATTTTTTAACTATAAAAATATGTTGAAAAAGCTAGTATATAAATTTTTTTGTTGAAAAATAAAAACTAGCCCACAACAAAATGTAGATAAGTATCTAATTAATTAACAAAACTCTAAAACATGTCGGATTTCTACTATAGAGTGAAATACTGTGAACTGTAAGTGCTTTCATTGTGGATTGCACTATTTGATAAAAAAAAAATCAACAGAGGGATCAATGAATTACTATATACATAGAGTGGTTTCAATGTGGATTGCACTATAGATTTATTGTGGACACAGACACATTGTATTATGAACGACATTGTAGCAATGAAGTCTTCGCACTGTGGACAACACTGTAGGACCCTAGGGGGTGTTCCTTGCTATGTTTTTGGTCAAGAATTGAGGTCGGGGATGTTGCCTTCTCTGTAAAGAGCTGTCAAGCCAGACCCAAGTCGCTTTCAAAAGGTGCAGCCAGAGCCACCAACTATACCTAATTAAATTTTTTGAGTGTTGCCTTCTTTGATTTAAATTTATTTTTGAAAATAAATTGGCGAGAATTTTTTATATTGTACAAAGGTTGGGTGATGATAATATTTTTTTCATTTTAGGTTGGGTTGAATTTCTTAATTAAATCATGTTTGATTTTGCGTTTTAAAAATTCTTTGAAAACAATTTGACAATTTTTAAGTTTTTTTCTTTACTTAAAATTAATATATTTTTTTTATATTTTTTTATATTATTTTTAAAAATATATGTTGAGCCAAGAAATTTTAAAATTTTTAATTTTTTTTCTTTATTTCAAAATAATATCTTTTTTTGATGTTTTTGTATTATTTTTTAAATAAAATATATTGAGATTGTGTGTAACTGGCGAGACCCAAGAAATTTTTTTAAAAATTTTTTCTCTTTACTTTAAGTGAATATTCTTTTGATATTATTTTTAAAAAAATTATACTGAGATTGGGTCTGGTTGTGTAGTCAGACCCATGGCTGCATTGGACTCTGTCTATTAGCATGACACAATAGTGTTGGGCCCTACTCTAGCAGAACCCAACGCTTAATTGAGCTCTGCTTTAATATTGAATCTTTTTGTAAGTAGAACCCAATAGCTTGGGCTATGCCAAGTAGTAAGACCCAACAATAATGGGCTCGACCTTCTAGCAGGATTCAAAGTGCGTTGCTACACCAAGATGATTGGGTACTGGTCGGCTAATAGCACTTGACAATGCAGCAGGCATCAGAAACAGAAGCTCAGTAGCAATTCATTTTAGCAACTGCACAGGCTATAAACAAGCCTATAAGGTATTTTTTCTCTAAAAGAGAGAGATTCATACTTATCAATATTACAAGGGAAAGAAAAGCTCCGAAACCAAAAAGGGATATCTTGATTTGCTTGCCTACTTAATTGCTTCCTAAACAGGATGTGCATTTCTCCTGGAACAGGCTGGCTTACGGGGCTACAGGGAACCAGAAATGCATGGAAGTGGCACTCCAATAGGCACTGAAATTAGATTTCTTTTATTTAAATTTATTTTTCAAAATAAATTGACGAGATGTTTTTAATATTGACCAAAAGTTAGGTGATGAGAAATATTTTTTTTAAAAATTTTTTAATTAAATCATGTTTGATTTTGCGTTTTAAAAATTCTTTATAAAAATTTGATAATTTTTAAGTTTTCTTCTTTACTTCAAATTAATATTTTTTTTATGTTTTTGTATTATTTTTTTAAAAAACTTTGTTGAGATTGTGTCTGGCTGCGAAGTCAAACCTAAGAAATTTTAAATTTTTAAATTTTTTCTTTATTTTAAAATAATTTTTTTTATGTTTTTGTATTATTTTTTAAATATATATATTTTAAAAAATATATTGAGATTGTGTCTGGCTGAGAAGGGAGACCCGAGAAATTTATTTTTTTTAATTTTTTTCTCTTTACTTCAAATTAATATTCTTTTTAATCCTTTTGTATTATTTTTTTAAATGTTATTTTTAAAAAAATTATACTGAGATTGGGTTTGGCTGTGTATTCAGACTCATGGCAGCGTTGGGCCTTGCCTACTAGTAGTATCACCGCTGCTGGGTTCTTCTGCCAAGCATGACCCAATGATGTTGGGCCCTGCTGCCCAGTAGCGGTGGGCCCAGATGGGTACTCGGTTGTTCGGTCATTCTACCAAGACCCAAGTTTATTAGGTATAGCTCTGCCGCTAGACTCAATGATAGTGGGTCTGGCTACTTAGCAGCGGTAGGCCCAACTGTCAGCAGCAGGACCTAAGAAAGTTGGGTTCTATTGCCACTAGGACCCCACAGCGGTGGACAATTGGATTCGCACCCAAGTTTATTGGGTATGGCTTTGTCACCAGACCCAATAATAGTAGGCTGGCTTCCCAGTAGTAGTGGGCCCAACTTCCTTTACTTCAACTTATAAGAATAAGATAACATCTTTTTAATATGGGATAAAATTTTTTTTGAAGTTATCTTTTAAATTTAATTGTTTACAACATGTATAACCTACATACATATAGATTATTTCTTAATTTTTTTCATATAATTTATTAAAATCTCAAATATCTTTTTTTTCAATTTTCTCAGTTTGATCCAAGTCAACCCGTGTGATCCTAGACCCGGTCTTTTGGCCGGGTCAACCCCCAAGTTGGGTTTCATAACTATAGTTGTCATGAAAATATATTTTTTAATTTTTTATATTTTTTTCTATTCGAGAATTTTTAAATCCAGCAACATACCAGACAACAATAGCGAACATATTACTGTTTAGAAATTGGTTAATAATTAATTAGTGGTTAGAAATTAGAATGGGTGGTTAACAAGAGAAGAAAATTAACAACCATTTTTTTTTCTTTTTTTTCTTCTTTTGGGAAAGGCCACTTAATTGGTATTCGAGATGAATGCTAGTGTCTCGTATATTTATTTAGTGACCATGATCAACCTTTAATCATAATCGACCAAGATCAAAGTTTTATATGGTTTAGGTTTTTCATGTTTAGATTTATTTTTATTCAAAAAAGTCAATTTAAGATCTATATATATAAATAACTTCATGTGTTATTTCATGGGGAGGGATTAAGATTAATATTATTGATTTTAGAAATTTCATCAAAACATAGAGTTAAGGATTTTGTCATTAACTTTGAGTTATAACATTAAGGTTTGGAATTCTTAATTCTATATTATGTTATACACTTCATGATTCATATGAGAACTTCCTCAACGTGTAATATAATATAAATTATAATTTGAAATCTTACCTAACATGTTAAGTTTTTTGATTGAGATGATTATACGATATGATATCAGAATTTTAATAATCAAGTGGTCATGAATTCAACTTATTATTTTTATTTATTTGATAAAATTAAACATAAAATAATGCATATAAATTTTAAACTCAAAAAATTTTTAATTAAAAAAATATATTAAAAAATAATATAAATTATATTTTAAAATTTCAACTAACAACTTAAATTTTTAAACTAGATTGGATAACACATAACACCCAGAGCTACAAGGCTAAGAGAAATTTGTTCCTTAACCAATGTAGTCTGTTATGATAATATTGCAATCACAAGTTAGTGATGCCTATACAGACGAATGACGGGTGCCAATGGAGAAAATATGGGCAAAAAATTGCAAAATCATCCCAACCCTACCCTGCGATATAAGTTTTTTTGTTAGGCCAGTTTTTTTTAGAAAAAAGTTTGATTGAGAAGCACCATAAATAAAATACTTAGCATGATAATTATATTATTGCTCAAATTTTAAATAGTTTTTAAATGAAATTATATACCTGATATGCAAAAACAAAATGAAATAAAAACGTGCCCATGAATATTCAATCAAAATAATTTTTTTGTTCTTTTTAATAGAATTTTTACATGATTTAATTTATCACATTAATTATTATTTTTTGCTTTCAATTACATATAAAATAATGAGACATTATTTTAATATTTTTTTTTATTAAAACTTGTTTTTAGATCTTGATAAGTTTTTGTTTTAAAAATTATGTTTCCGGTTAAAATAAAGCTTTTGTTAAAATAATAAAGAAATGAAATTTAGATTTAAGAGATATATTTTTCTCTTTTATTTCAAATGATTGAAACTTTTAAGAAACCTTTATCTTAATTATTGTTGTTTTTTATTAAAAAACAATATGTTCTAATATATAAAAATATGTTTTATTCCAAAAAAAAAAAAACAAGAATGCTCATTCTAACAAAATACTTTTTTAATTGAAAATTTATTTTTGTTGTCTTCTTTTCAAATATATATTTTAATTTTAAAAGAGTTAAATAAAGAATATTTTGATAGTTAGCGTACGCATGAAAAAATAACATTTTAAAATTTAAATGAAAAAACCAGTATATATATAAAACTTCTTTCTGAAAAAAAAAATCTAGTTGACAACCAAAACGTGGGTTCAAGTATAAGATTTTAAAATTTTCTTCAAAACATAGAGTTAAGGATTTTCTCTGTAGTTTTGAGTTATAACATTAGGTTTGAGAATCCTTAGTTCTATCTTACGTTGTTAACATAGATTCTACCTGGGACACTTTAATAATGGCTTGAATATGAATCAACCGACAGAACATTGAAATTTAATTTGAAGAATATAAAAGTGCATGTCGTCCACCACTAAAAACATTATTAAATTAAACACAATTAATTGATGCATAACATTAGCTAGTGTTGATTTTTTAATACCCAAATATATTTCTTTCTCTCTGATTATCTAAGTTTTTTAAAAAAATTTAATTAACCTGATCATGCATAGAAGAGATCAAAGGAAGTAGAAGCAGAGATAAAAAAGAAATCATCCATATATGAACATCATAGGTTTACGTTCTCTCCACCTCGTTCAGCAATCTCTAACCGAAAAGGATGCCGGAAAAAAAAAAAAAAGGAAGAAAAGAAAGAAAAAAAGAATCCTCAAGGTGAAAATACAATTCGACATGCTTTGGAGCCCCGACGACACACTGTCAACCTCTCGGCAACACGCTCTTTAAAATCATGAATCATTTTCCATCCATATTCGATAGTCATCTTCTCCAAGACCAACGCATTCTTTATGAAATATTCAGCCATTTCTATCTCCCCCAACTCGCTTTCAAAACCTACATACTCGATCACCTTAAGGGATGACCTTAAGCACCGGGGCACGAATTCAGGATTTCGCCATTTGGGAGTTTTCTCTGTCTGAATGATAAAAAAAGTTAGTAAGAAGAACAATACCGATCTTCGAGAAAACATAGCTTAGGAGAGCATATTATAGGAACTAACCGAGTCCTTGTATAAGATGAAGACTTCCAACTTGGGAGAGCATTTGAGTATCTCATGCAAAACCAGCCAACGATCATTTCCACTAGCTTCAATCTCCAAACGAGTCAAATTCTGAAAATCAGGAAGATTGCCGACACAAGGCAACTTCTTATGAACTGCGTCTGATAACGTCTGTAAAGGGGATGTCTATGTGAGGGAGGGAATGATCAGACCATGGAGAAATTAAGCACAACAGTAAAATGAGGATGAAACTTACCCTCATAGTAGTATCACACAAGCGTAAGATCTTGACAATTGTCATGATCGGTCTCAAAAGATGCACCGCCATGTCAATATAATCATCTACTTGTATGGTGAAGACATGTTTATAAGCAACACTGAGAGCTGCCTCGACTAGTGAGTACGGAATCTGCAGCATGTTTAACTTCTCGGACACGAGATCAGTTAGTTTAAGAAGCTCGAGGTTTGGGGTATCAAGAGTAAGTTCTCTGCAACCAGGATCCTTCTCGTCATAAGCAACGAATGGGAATCTTATGATCAAGCGTTTAAGTGAGCTTGAGCATATACGTAAAACGTTCCTGGATTCACAATCTTCATGTTCGATTTTCAGTTCTTCAAGGACTGGGGAACCTGCTAATAGTTTCTCTATGGAAGCATGATCATCAAGCATCAGGAGTTCTTGAAGATGAAGGACCTTGAGACATGGAAAGTGTACACCAACACCAAGAAGATCAATATCAATTCGATAACCAAGGTCCAAAATCACTAACTTCTCACAGCTAAAAATTCTCCGAGGCAACGGAACATGATCCGCTGTGTATATCCAAAGTTTAAGCTCCTCAAGATTGTCCTTAATTGCAGCAGAAATCCACGCACTCATACGGGAAGAAGGATAGCTTCCATTTACTCTGAGACGAAATTTTGTAATAGAGTTTTCACGAGAGTTGTGAAGGTAACAAAACCTATCCATGAAATTCCCAAAGATGATCTTACTTTTCCATGTGCGATCATCAAAATCAAAATTGGAAAGTGATCTCCAGAGTTCTCTCCAACTTTTGGACAAAATGCAGGTACACAGAGCATCTTTAGTAGGAAGAAACGAGAGTATATGACCAATAATCACATTAGGCAAGTCACTAATCATATCTTTATTCACCTCCTTGCAGCGTTTTCGTCTATCGTCTTTGGTCATTGTCTGGAAAGGTGAAAAAGATCAAATCTTTAAAATCAAAGTAACTTAAAAGAACCCAACAAATCATACAACACTTGGAATAATATAAGAGGAAAATCGTTAATCAAATTATAATACTTGGAATAATATAAGAGGAAAATCGTTAATCAAATTATAATATCATTTGTAAAATAAATTAAAGAAATGAAAGGAGAAACCAGTTAGAATTAGAAGAAAGATGCATGTTGTTGAATGGTTCGAAGAAGAAGTGAAAATTACACAAAAAAAGGTCCAAGAAACGAGGACAAGATCAACCAAGAAGGTATATAATTAAGAATAAGAAACTAAAAACTTACCAAGATTAACAGAGAGGACTTTATCGAGGTGAAGAGATTAATTTTTCCGAGGAGAATCAATTTCGCCTGGGCTTGACTTGACAGTGATGGCGAAGTAATCCTAACTAGCTAGGTAGCAGCAATTCAGAGAAAAGGAAGAGAGAGAGAAAGAAGAGGGAATAACGAGAAATTTATACAGTGAGCTCCAAGGATGCCTTTAACCAACTTCTCTCATGAACGAGTGACACGAATTAATATAACCGAAGGAATCTCCTAACTAACAACTAACGAGCTAACCATTTTTTTTTATATACAGCTGCATCACTCCACACATTTGTACTCCATCTAGATTGAAGGCTAGTGTTATGCCACAGGTCAACTGAAAAAAATAATAACATAAAAAAAGAATGTTCACATTTAGAAAATTTATCATCATTGATAAAATATAAATTATTAATGGATTTATCGATCAAAACTTGTCAACAGGAGAGGTTCTCGCTAGAGATTTTAGTTCTATCAGTAATTCAATCGGTAAAATAACTTACTGATAGAAATACCGATAAAATTATAATTGATATTTTACAAAAATATAACAATTTTACAAAAAAAAAAAAAAGTTGACATGGTTTTTCCAGACTCGCCTGATCACCATAGAGTTTGCCTCGTTCCAACAAAAAAAATTATAATTATTTTTGCAAAATAATTAGTTTCTAAATTTTAATATATGTGATATATGTGAGTGTGTGTATGTGTTAACTAAAACTATTAATTATTTATCTACTAATTTTTAAATTTTCCTCACCAAGCCTTGTATATAGACATTTATTCAAGATGCTCTCTAAGCTAATTCCATTGAAACCAAGGCATTTATACTGATATTTTCATTGTCAAAGTTATCGTGTGAGCAACTTTTATATTTGTGAACCTAAAAAGCAATTAATTAATGAAAAATATATAAATACTTAATCAATTCATTAATTAATATTATACACGAGAAAAAGTTTTTTCTTAGATGTTGTGATTTGGCTTCCATTATGATATAAACTTGCCAGAAAAAGGTTCTCTTCCAGACAAAATGTCAGATTTACAACATGTATTTGACGAGCCTGAGTTGGTAGCATGTACAACAGATGCCTCTTCATAATCGGCACCTAAATACACCTAAGGTTTAGCAACATTATTGCTTGAAGAAGTATAAGCACTCCTTCTCAACAATGAACTTTTTTCTCGGTATTTAAACAATATAACTAAAACATAAAAAACAAGAAAATAAATAATGAAGGATATTCAATTCAATTCTTAATCTATGGTTTATGTGTGTTTTGTATTAGTGCATATATCTATTTTTAACAAAATCTTGGCAACATCTCCCTGTATGAGACTCTACCTAAAAGATTCTGAAATTTTGAATATCATTTTTGTCGATACATGATATCACGGGACACCTATATTTTTTTCGGTATTGAAAAAAAAATTAGGAAAAATAAAGATTTTATTAGAGTTGTCATCTAGTAATTTGAGGGAACTAGAAATTCTAACTTAGATATTGGTCCCAAAGATTCAAGTGTTGGGTTAATTATGATTAAGAAAAGATAAACACCACCCTTCAAACATTCTTTCAAGTGAAAAGTTACCCTTGTGTTTTCTCTAATTTTATTCAAATGTTATAATATTCTTAGCTTATTTGCAATTTATTTTTTAGAGTTAACGTCGGTCCCTAAAAATAGGAGATATATCAAAAAATAACATCAGTCTCTAAAAATAAAAAACTTTTCAAAATATTGATGTTTAACCCTAAAAAAAAGAGTTATATCTAAGTTGCAAAAACAAAAAAGGTATAATCCATATTTGTTTTTTAAATTTTGATATCGATCCTACTTTTTTATATAAAAAAAAGACATGTTGAAGAATAATATTTCTCCCTAAAAAGAAAGATTATGTTGGAATCGCTAAAAAATGAGCATGACCCATATTTGAGAATTGAGCTTTAAACCCACGCACGACGATGGGATAAATTGGGTGTTGGACCATATTGTCATTTTTTATATATTTATTTCGGGTATTTTACAAAATACAAAAAAAAATACAAATACATGTATAAAAAAAACAAATTAAATACCCCTACAAGTCCTCAAAACTACCCTTGAATTTCACCATAAATTATAAAAATACCCTTGGTGGAGCGTGTAGCTCACACATGGCCACTATTGGAGGGGTTAAATTTTACGGTGATATTTCGGGCAAACAAGGTTAGCTTCTGGTAGATTGTGGTGAGAGGATTCCTATGGTAGTGGTGATGTTGGTCATTGATGGTTGAAGAGAGAGATTCGATGGTCTAAAGCTTTGGGTGGCTGAAGGTAATTATGGACTTTTTCCATAAAGATAAGGTGGAGAAGGAGATGAAGACCACCTGGGGTTTGCTCGCGAGGAGG
>Ga0325410_1007225_pt1 | contig 12150 bp, 9 predicted proteins | sample PopdelMetagenome_16_FD_206182 | JGI IMG/M metagenome (GOLD analysis project Ga0325410, IMG submission 206182) | Populus deltoides microbial communities from Bellville, Georgia, United States - Xylem-PdIQD-R3 | ecosystem: Host-associated > Plants > Phyllosphere > Stem > Wood/Secondary xylem... | reverse complement strand
GAATCATTAGTGCGGACACTTTGATTGTTTGTTGGTTAGGATTAGTTATACGGCGGATCCATTAATTAATCAACGTTAAGAAAAGATAAAATTTCAGAACATAAACTGCAATTTTCGTTTCAAGGATCGGTTCTAATTTCCGTTGGTGGATGTATGCTTGCGACCAAGGTTTGTTTTCTTGATAAGTTTCGGTTTTAATTAATTTTGTTTGCTAGTTTAATTGCTGCCATAGTTTAGATAATCACAAACCAAATCCCCCCAATTACATAACGTACAACATAAAAATCTGACTTGAAACTTCCTCGTGGGATCGACCCCTTGCTTGCTCTATACTATCTTGTGTGTTGTATTTGAAGCTAGGGTAATTAATTTGTGCGACCGCGACATCGCAACATCAACCGACAAAACAGAGTATTTAATATAATATATATATATATATATATTCATGATCTTCGTATTAAAGTCTACCAAAATTTTGACGGAGTCTCCCCTATACCGAAAGGTCCCAAGTTATCAACATGTAACCTGTTTAAACTTCTAATAACCCGCATCTCCTAACTCAATCCCGACCTAATCATCCTGGGTCTCAATCCCACAAATATTATCACACATATCAACCACAATATTTATGATATACATTATATAACAAAATATCATTATGGATGGATAAAAATATAAATACGCATACATGAAATATGGTTATATGAACTTCAAAGTTAAGTTCATTTAATCAAGTTTAAACATTAACTATAGAAATTAAGTTATACAAACATTTTCATGTTTACAAAATACAAGGGTATACTCCCTAGAACTTAGATTATAAGAAGTGAACATAAGCTAGGATCTACTCCTGTCGTGCATGCGATGGTCCTGAAATAAAATACATATTATTGAAACATGAATATCACAATAAATATAACAATACGAATATCTAACAATTTAAAAAGGACAACAAGCATTCATATTTTGTTCACTTCTCCCTTCTGGTTTTCATTAAAATCTCTTTCTTGTTCAACTACTAATAGTCATTTCCTCTCTCACTATCAACATTCATTCCAGATTTTATAAGATGAGTCATGATTATTTCTGCTTAACATATTACCGAAACCAATTTCACTAGTATCATCATCATCACCTCGTAAGAGTCGATGCAAGGTATATTTCGAATATAGAAGTATATAATAGACTAAAAATAAAATCCTAATACACCGAAGATCCTAATAAGTCTCTTTTCTATTTAAATAAATTTTTTTATGAGAAATCCTTAACAATTAAATAAAAATAATTTAGTCTAAAATAATGAAATTTCCATCCCCACAATCATATTTTCCAAAATATTAAAGCTTGGAGTGAAATTTTGAAAAAAAACATTTTTGTTTAGGCTTCCTTAATTGCCATAAAACAAAGAGCAATTTTGAAATTTCACAGTTTAAATTTTTTTAATTTCTTAATTTCTTATAAACTTTCAAAATTTCAATGATTGAATTATTTCTAAATTTTTTATTTTCTAATGTACCGTATAAAAGTGAGGAAATCTCTTTCATTTCGACCACTTGTAGAATTGATTCAAACACAATAAGCATTTGAGATAGATAGATAGATAGATAGATAGAGAAAGAGAGAGAGAAGCATGCTATCAAAATGGAGTGGTTCATGAAAATTCAAACGTAGGCGGCTTCCCTGTTTGAAATGTATCTATAAGGTAGTCACAATCCAAATGCTAAGAAAAGCTAGCTTATAGCTAGATGGCCATGATCAAAACTTTTGATTGAGTAGAATTATAAATAAGACTGAACCTTGTACAGTGTTTGGCAATAATCTTGAATCTGATTTTCGAAAAGATAGAATGTAAACCACATGTTTATATATAGGTGGGGGTATGAATCATAGACTTAGAAATCGATCAATTTTTGTTTTTATCACTGGGATTCATTGATTCGAATTAGAGGCTTCAATGGGAAGTTAGAGGCATGAAATAGCAGATAAGGCAGAATTATATTTGAAATTAATTCGACAGATGAGAGCCTTCATGAAACAATTTGATCAGATTTAACCATCTATTTACAAGGATCTCTCAATTCGAACCAATCTAACTCAGATGTGTTAAATTAAAAGCAGTTGAAGAAATAAAAAGTTACGCATAATTTAATGACAATGTGAAAAATTTCCAATAATCTAAATATTATTTTTCAAGTTCCAAATTTTTTTATTTCTTGAAGCAGGGATAGCACATGCAATAACCTGGTTTCTTTACACAAGATCTATCTAGCCCAAGTTTGCTGAAATTAGGTGATACGTGCATGAAGATACATGCAAACCGCAACAAACCAGAAGGTGGCAGTAGCGCACGTGGTACGTGGAAGACACTTGGACGTGGATCATGCTTGGTCGCCAGATCAGGTGAATGCTGCCCTTCAAGCAGTATTAACCGAACTACAAGCCATCCGCACCTAAAAACACCCAAACACTAACCCTCCCGAAATCAATCCCTTTGCATCAGAATCATCATCCCAGTTACATAGTTCTCGCAACCCAAACACCACTGGTCAAACACACTCCCACCTCAAACTCTCATTCCCTCGTTTTGATGGTAGTGAGCCCACAGGTTGGGTGTACAAAGCCAAACAGTACTTCGAATTTCAGGACATTGACTCGGTCCAGCAGGTCCAATTGGCCTCCTTCCATCTAGATGGAATTGCTCTCCAATGGCACCGATGGCTGACCAAGTTTCGGGGACCCTTTCTGTGGAACGAGTTCGTGCAAGCCCTTTTGCAACGATTCGGACCCACAGACTACGAAGACCCATCGGAATCGCTCACTCGTCTTAGACAAACTACCTCTGTAGCAGCTTACCAAGAGGCTTTTGAGAGGCTCTCCCATCAAGTTGATGGACTACTGGAAGGTTTTTTAATAGGATGTTTTGTTGCAGGGCTGCGAGATGAAATCCGTATTGATGTCAAGATTAAACATCCCCACACATTGGCAGAAGCAATTGGAGTTGCCCGACTGATTGAGGAGCGCAATCTACTGCAGAGGAAGACCCATCTTCCAATTCGGTCTTCTTCCATGAATTTACCCTCCAGGGCACCAGCAAATTCAGCAGGTGGAGTGTTGGGACCAACCCCATCACAAAGACCAAACCTATCACCAACATCATTCCGGAGGATCACCACTCAAAAAGCTCGGGAACGAAGGGAAAAGGGGCTGTGTTTCTATTGCGATGAGAAATTCAAGCCAGGCCATCGCTGTGAACGACCACAATTGTTTATGATCGAAGACAGCTCCAACACCAGCCTTGAGGAAGAAATAACAGATACTAAGGACATCATCAATTCAGAGGACATGCCCGAAATTTCATTCCATGCTATCGCAGGTGCTGAACACCCTCAAACCTTACGGGTGTTGGGTCAATTGGGCAACAAGAAGGTGATCGTGCTCATTGACGGAGGCAGCACGCATAACTTCATTGATCAGGCGGTGGGAACCAAATTTGGGATACCTATTAATCGCAGCCAGCGATTTCAGGTAATGGTGGCTAATAGAGAGAAAATCACTTGTACTGGGCAATGTCAGAGCCTCACATTAATCATTCAGGGCATAGCCATCACTGCCAATTACTATGTTCTACCGGTCACGGCTTGTCAAGTGGTACTGGGTGTGCAGTGGCTTGAGACACTGGGTCCGATTGAAATGAATTTCAAAAAGCTCACTATGAGCTACAAAACGCATGGAGAGAAACACACCTTTTACGGGTTGAAGCACACGGGTCATGCTGCCTTCACAGAGAAGGAGTTTAGTGGGTTACAAGGGAATGGATTCTTCCTTCAAATCATTCCCTCACATCCCATCATTGACAGTAGCAGCCATCCACCGGAGCTTAAGGCCCTTCTATCCGAATTCTCGCAGGTGTTTGAGGAGCCCACGGGTCTGCCTCCCCAGAGAGCCAAAGACCACCACATACCTCTACAACCCAATTCCGGCCCAGTAAGTGTGAGACCCTACCGCTACCCGTGTTACCAGAAAACCGAGATAGAAAAAATGGTGCAAGACTTGTTGAAGTCTGAATTGATACGCCCCAGTAATAGCCCATTCTCCTCTCTTATTTTGCTAGTCAAAAAGGTGGATGGGGCTTGGCGTTTTTGTGTGGATTATCGCGCTTTGAATGAAATCACCATCAAAGACAAATATCCAATTCCCGTAATTGATGAGCTCCTAGACGAGCTGCATGGGTCTCGTTACTATTCCAAATTGGACCTACGATCCGGCTATCACCAAATCCGGGTACGAGACGACGACATACCTAAAACAGCATTCAGAACTCATGAAGGCCATTACGAGTTCGTTGTCATGCCATTTGGTCTCACCAATGCTCCGGCAACCTTCCAAAGTCTTATGAATGATCTTTTTCGTCCCCACCTCAGGAAGTTTATTTTGGTTTTTTTTGACGATATTCTGGTTTATTCCAAATCGTGGGAAGACCATTTAACCCATTTGCACACTATTTTGAAGATTCTAGCAGATAATACACTCTTTGCAAAGGAGTCCAAGTGCAGATTCGGGGTTACACGGGTTGACTACCTGGGCCATGTTATTTCAAACCAAGGAGTATCGGTGGATCCTACCAAAATTCAAGCAGTGGTTGAGTGGCCCACCCCTACGACAGCCAAGGGGGTCCGCAGATTCTTGGGCCTGGCCGGCTATTACAGAAAGTTCATCCGCCATTTTGGAGGAATAGCCGCACCACTTACCCGATTGCTGACCAAGGATGGGTTCCAGTGGAGTGCAGAAGCTGATTTGGCTTTTCAACGTCTGAAGGAAGCCTTAACCCAGTCCCCGGTCTTACGCATGCCAGATTTCTCTCAACGATTTGTGGTCGAGTGTGATGTCAGTGGGATCGGAATTGGTGCAATACTTTCCCAACAGAATCAACCCGTGGCATACTTTAGTGAAGCACTAAAAGGGTCCTCTTTGACACTATCCACTTATGAGAAAGAAATGATGGCCATCGTCAAGGCAATTCGTAAGTGGCGACCATATCTGCTTGGTAAACCATTCACAGTTCGCACGGACCAGAGGAGTCTCAAATATCTCCTGGAGCAGAGGATTACTACCCCAGTACAGACACGTTGGCTTCCTAAAATTCTCGGCTATGACTATGTAATCGAGTACAAGAAAGGGAGCGAGAACCAAGGGGCAGACTCACTGTCCAGAGTAGTGGAATTTTAGTTTTTGTCCATCTCGTTCCCAAAGGCAGAGTGGTGGCCAACTCTGCAACAGGAGGTGCAACAGGATCCATTTTATGCCAACTTCAAATCAACGGACCCCTTCGTGGTTCAAAGAGACGGAGTGTGGTTCAAGAAGGGTAAGGAGTTTTTAAGCCCGAATTCTACTCTTATCCCTCTACTTTTGGCATACTGTCACGCCACGCCGATTGGTGGACACTTTGGGTTCCATAAAACACTCGCACGCATTAAGCAAGACTTTACCTGGCCCGGAGTTCACGTCACAGTGAAGGAATTCTTGAAGCAATGTACCACATTTCAACGCTTCAAAACAGATTGCATGAAGCCAGCTGGGCTGCTACAACCCCTACCTGTGCCTTCCAAAGTTTGGACTGATATCTCCATGGACTTCATCGAAGGATTGCCTTCCTCCCAAGGGTATACTTGAGTAATGGTGGTAGTGGATCGCCTGTCCAAATATGCCCATCTCATTCCGTTGAAGCATCCCTACACAGCAATCACGGTGGCCAAAGCCTTCATCTCCTGCGTCGTCCGCCTGCATGGTATTCCAGCCTCTATTGTGAGCGATCGTGACAAGGTGTTTATTAGCTCCTTCTGGCGCACCCTCTTTCAGTCCCAAGGCACTCAGCTATGCATAAGCTCAGCTTACCATCCTCAGTCGGATGGTCAGACTGAAGTTGTCAATCGCATCCTCGAACAGTATTTGCGGTGCTTTGCAGGTGACCAGCCACGCAAATGGTTCGACTGGATTCCATGGGCAGAGTTTAGCTACAATACCTCGCTCCACTCTGCCACTAAGATGATGCCATTTGAGGTGGTTTATGGTGTTCCCCCTCCTAGTTTACTCACCTATGTTCCCGGTACCTCAAATGTTCAAGCTGTGGATGAGCATCTGTGCGATAGAGACTGTCTCCTTCGTGAGTTGAGGAGAAATCTGTTGATTGCCCAGAACAGGATGAAGAGCCAAGCTGATCAACATCGTAGGGATGTCTCCTTTGACGTTGGAGATTATATATATTTAAAGCTCCAACCTTACCGTCAATCCTCAGTAGCATTTTGTAGCTCAATGAAGTTAGCCCCACGGTTCTTTGGGCCTTACCAGGTCCTAGCTAAAGTCAGAACAGTTTCCTACAAATTAGCACTACCACAGGATTCCTAAATCCATAACGTGTTTCATGTTAGCTTGCTACGGAAATACTTTGGGCCCCTCCCTCCTACATCAACAGTGGCGAGCCTTCCTCCTGTTTCAGAATCAGCCAATATTCTTCCACAACCTGAGGCTGTCCTGGACCGATGAGTAGTTAACAATGGGAAATATCATCCAAAACATGAAATTTTGGTCAAATGGGATGGTGCACCAGTGGAAGATGCTACTTGGGAGAATGAAAGGCGTTTTATCAAGACCTATCCCACCTTCATCCTTGCGGACAAGGATTCTTAAGGGGGAAGGATTGATACGTGCATGAAGATACATGCAAACCGCAACAAACCAGAAGGTGGCAGTAGCGCACGTGGTACGTGGAAGACACTTGGACGTGGATCATGCTTGGTCGCCAGATTGTTAGTGGGGTTTGTTATGGAATTAGTCATTCTCCAGTTATTTTTAGTATTAACAGTTAATAAGGATTCCTCGGAGGATCCCTTGTTTGTTTCCCATTTTCTAGATAGTTTCCCAAATTCTAGCATTGTTTGTTATTCAATTCATGTATAAAAGGGCCTGGTGGCATCCAATAAAGGTATCGAAAATTATCCAATACTGTCTCCTCTCTTACTTCTCTGCTGCTCTTCTCACTCCCTAAATTCAACTTATCATTAGGATGAGATTATCACAATGGAAGACATGCTCCAAAGCAACAAGACTATAAACCAACCCAATCACAACGCCTATACTTGGAGACGAGCAAAAGAAGTATAAATTCACAACAAAGATTGATCAATTCTTTGAAGAGTTGAAAGTTCAATCAAAAACCAAGATTGACAACCAAAAATTGGTAAAAATCAAAATATTATTAGCCAAAAAAAAATGTGCTAAAAATTATTCTCAAGAGTATTTATACCCCAAGTCAAAAACCTTAGTTTCCCTAATGGGTTATATATAAACCCAATTTAAATAATAATCAACCCAATCTAAAACTGACCCAAACTAATTAAAATAAATAAAATAAACAAGTCTGGAACCCAAACAAGTGTTTCGTCATAAAATAAAGAAAGTTTAGTAGGTCAACTAATTTAATAAGACAAGTTCGGTTATTTCCGCAGTCTATCGGGCAGCAGCAAAGCCCAACTTCAAACTAAGGATTTCGTAATTTTTTAATTTGAATTTCTAAATTTTTTTAATATAATTTAGAAATTATATATTTTTTTGAAAATTTAAGTTAATGTATTCTTTTGTTTTTTTAATCTTGACACATGAAATTTAAACGTAGGCGGCTTCCCTGTTATAAGGGCAAAAAAGCAGTCACAATCCAAATGCATGTATAATGTGGAACCTTATACAATGTTTGGCAATAATTTTGATTGAGTAGAATTATAAATAAGACTGAACCTTGTACAGTGTTTGGCAATAATCTTGAATCTGATTTTCGAAAAGATAGAATGTAAACCACATGTTTATATAAAGGTAGGGGTATGAATCATAGACTTAGAAATCGATCAATTTTTGTTTTTATCATTGGGATTCATTGATTTGAATTAGAGGCTTCAATGGGAAATTAGAGGCATGAAATAGCAGATAAGGCAGAATTATATTTGAATTAATTCGACAGATGAGAGCCTTCATGAAACAATTTGATCAGATTTAACCATTTATTTACAAAGATTTCTCAATTCGACCCAATCAAACTAAGATGTGTTAAATTAAAAGCTGTCCACAAATTATCCAAGCAGTTGAAGAAATAAACGGTTTAATTTTTAAAGAAACCATTACTTGTGACTGCTTACGACTAAAATAACAACAACCAAGGATTTCGTGATTTTCGTAATAACAATAAATATTAACTTTTTCCTATGAGAACATTTGGCATGTTTAAATATCTGCCATATTTTTTTATTGATAAATGTTTCGATTAGATTGTCTTGCAAAGTGATATTCATGAATATAATAATTGATGAACATAATTTTGCAAGTGATATTGATCCGTATAACAAGTGAAGAACATAATTATTGGAGATTAGCACGCATAATCTTTATATGTTTTTTAAGTAGCTATTTACCAATATATATAAATAGTTGATGTGTTGTTATTCTTGTAGGAGTATGCAAGCAAAGGAAGAAAACTCACACATTATGGTTCTGTTATTAGTCATGTATATATATATATATATATTAATTACATGCATGATTGTTGCTTATATTACAGTTAACTGTAGAATTATAGGATTACAAGAATCCTTCTATTGTTGTGATCAATCACAGAAATCCTGCTGCCATATCTCTATTGCCACTGATTGTTACCTTATCATCCCCCCTCAAGCTCAAGGCGGTTGAGAGCCGATGAGGAGCTTGTCACGATTGGAAACAAACTTGTCCGAACAAAGCGGTTTGGTCAATATGTCTGCAAGTTGAGCAGTGCCAACAATATGTTCAAGCAAGAGGGCACCACTAGCAACACGTTCTCTAATGAAATAAACATTGATTTCAATATGTTTTGTGTGATGATGAAACACTGAATTCTTGGCCATAGTAAGAGCACTGATATTGTCACAGTACAAGTTTGGAGGTGGAAGACAATAGCCAATGGATTTTAATAGATTCATGAACCACATAAGTTCAGTTGTAGTAAAAGCTAGAGCACGATATTCTGCTTTTGCCGTAGAGCGAGATATTGTGGCCTGCTTTTTATCATCCTATGACAGCAAGTTGACACCCATATAGATGGCAAAACCAGATGTGGAACGTCTATCATCCTTACACCCTGCCCAATCAGCATCACAAAATCCATGAAGAGCAGTTAAGGGCATGGGAACAAAATGAAGACCAAGATCGAGAGTTCCTTTGAGATAACGAAAAATTCGTTTAACAGCAATGAGGTGAGGTTCTCATAGGGCATGCATGTATTGACAAACATGATGAACAACATAAGAGATGTCAAGGTGGGTAAGTGTGAGATATTGTAGGGATCCCACAAGCTAACAAAAAGGCATGGGATCAGATAAAAAGGTGCCATTGGTGGCTGATAAGCCGGTTGATTTGTACTTAAAAGTGCATTCTCATTAAGGCTTTATATCATCATATTGCACTTAAAGTATCATTAAATTCCCTAACTTAAGCATGTTTTATAATAACAAGTCTGATAATATAAGATACCTTTAATTTATGGTAAATGCTCATTTTAAATGCAGATTTATCCCACAACTCAAAGGATTAATTGATGTGATTAACTATTGAAATTGAGAAGACAAAGAAAGAGTTAAGAGAAGAGATGCTGGTTTAATTCAAACTAGAACACCATTTGATTATTGAGTTATAATCGGAGCTGTAGACCTTGGATTTAGGTCTGGTTTATATGTATGGAAAGCTAAGACATAGGCCTAAAACTTTCATGAAAAGTCCAAGACTCAATTCTGCCATTTTCAAGTTCAAATCTTAGCAACAACGGAGAAGTCGGAATCTGTCCTGCAACCCAGACACTATTTGGTTTTCAGCTCATATCTTGAGTTCTAGAAGCCAAATGAGCTCTGGTTTTTTTTTTTTTGAAAAGCTAAGACAATTGGCCACAACTTTCATTCAGACTATGTGCTGAAATTCTGATGTTAGCAATGACGTTTTGGCCAGCAAACAATATCAATAACCAGCAGCCAGTAAATGTAAAAAACCAGCCACCAAGCCAATGGTTGGCCACCAATTAAATAGTTTGTCAACCAATCAATAGTCTGAATTTTAGCCTATAAAAGGAGGCATTTGCCATGTATTTAGTCATCTTGCTTTTCAGATCAAGATCATCTTCTTACTTTCTCTCTTTGTAATGTTCAAGTTTTCTTTCATGTTATATTAATCTCTTGTTTATGCTTTTTCATTTCCTTTCCTATACTTAGTTAATTTATATCATGTTTATGTTCTTATATTGTTTATTTATGTTTTTCTTCTTCATTATGTTTAGCTAAGTTAATTATGTTAACGTGAAAAGATTTCACTAATGGTGTTAGAATAGGTATAATATAAACTCAACATGAACTTCAATGTTTATATCCAACAAAGTTTGCTATTAACATGTCTTATCTTTTTATCTTACCAATTCATAATACCTTACTTGTTAAATGGTTAATCTAGATTTGTGTTGTATAACACTTGGTACATCAAATGCTTGATCCTTCATAGTTTTCGGCCGACATCGTTGTTGTTGTTACCCAATTTTTGACCCACCTTTTTGATAAATTTTCAAAAAATCCAAATATAGCGAAAAACAATGAAATTAAAAAAATATATGTTTTTAATATATTTGCATCGTTTTTAGCATTTTTAATTTTTTTTAAAGGTCTTTTGAATGCGTTCGACTTTTCATGTGTCATTTTTAAAATTATTGATTTTCCTCATTTAAGTTGATGTTGATATTTAAAATTTTTACAAAAAAAAAAATTGAGGGACCAATTTTAAGGCCCGAGCAACATTTTGCCTATAAATAGTTGATTTTGGGGGGGGGGGCAACACAAAGAGAGCGAAACCCTAAAAAGCTTAACTTTTCTTCTCCCTCACCGGGAGCAGTCGCCTCCCCCAGCCCCTCAGATTTTTATTTTTTTTCTTTCTTCTTCCTCTCCCCCAGCCGTTGACCAACAACCACCGTCCCTCTCCTCTCTCAGCTCACCACAAACCAGCCACCCAAAGACTCCACACCGCCCCCTTCCCTCTGCACACAAGCCTCACTTCTCCCCCTCACAGGAGCTAAACCTTCAGCCCCAGCCATACTCTCCCCTCATCTCACCAGGGCTGTTCCTTCACAGCCGGTTTTCCCTCAGCCACAGTGAACGCCATCTCCATCCGCTCCCCCATTTCAACAGATCTTCCCTCTCAGCTGCTCCCTTCTCCAACCGCCAGCTCGCCAGACCAAAAAGAGGGTAGAGTCGTTCCCCTTCACTCTCCCCTCTCGCCGGTCGCCTCTCCATCTTCCCCAATCTCTTCATCTCCATCAACACTGAAGCTTCCTCCAACAGCAGCCAACACACGACAGCACCCACAGAGCTAATAGCCATTCCCATCTCCACCCGACAAACCCAAGAGCAGCCCAAGACATAGTCGCCTGATCTGCCACCTGAGGAAGAGAGAAGATAAAAAAAATCAAACTGGGAGGAAAAGAGAAAAAAGAAGTGAAACAGATTTGAAAAGGGAGAAGACCCGAATGAACCAGATCTGAGAAAAAGGAAACAAAAACTAAAATCAACTGTGACATGACCAAAAGATTGATGTCTTCTCCCAAGTGCAGGAGTGTCGAAGTAATAAATAACCCGGCAAGACCGGAGTCGAACCACAGAGAGGTTAATTGTATAAATTATAAACAACAATAGTAACAATAATAACAATAAAACAATAATAATAATAATAATAATAATAGTAATAGTAATAATAATAATAACAGTAGTAATAATAATAATAGTAATAGTAATAATAATAATAATGAAGAAGAAAAAGAAGAAGAAGAAGTTGATGAGAACTTTGAGATGGAAGGTTAACGTAAGGATTAAACAATGATAACAACAAATGTCAAGGTTAGAGGATCCACTAATGGTATTTCAAACAAGTATAGTATAAACTCTTTTTATTAAATTGGAAACCACACACAAAGGAGGTTCCAATCAGATTATAAATTGTTAACATGATTACATTAGTTATCTTATTCGAATAATGCTAATACTTGTAAATGTTATCAGGCATTCATGATTATAACTTATGTTAACAACAAATCAAGTTCCTTTC
>Ga0325410_1007224_pt1 | contig 12151 bp, 12 predicted proteins | sample PopdelMetagenome_16_FD_206182 | JGI IMG/M metagenome (GOLD analysis project Ga0325410, IMG submission 206182) | Populus deltoides microbial communities from Bellville, Georgia, United States - Xylem-PdIQD-R3 | ecosystem: Host-associated > Plants > Phyllosphere > Stem > Wood/Secondary xylem... | reverse complement strand
TTTTTTTTTACTTTAAATTAATATTTTTTTGATGTTTTCAGATCATTTTGATATGCTAGTGTCAAAATTAATTTTTAAAAATAAAAAAAATATTATTTTGATATGTTTTTGAATAAAAATATTTTAAAAAATAACAGTTACCATACTCTCAGACACGTTAGAAATCCTATCGTATCAAAATTAAAAGGAACATAATAAAAAAAGAAAAAGAGAAGAAAGCATTTCGACACTGTTCAAGAGTGTGGCTTAAATAAAAGTTTGCAAAAATTTAATTTTTTATTTAATTTTAATTTTTTATATTTTTATATTTTTAAATTCTTTTAACATGCTAATGTATAAAATTAATTTTAATATATTTTTAAATAAAAAATATTTTAAAAATGAATTATTATCACGTGGCAGCCTTTTCGCACTTTTGGTTATCTAATGTTTCGTTAACTAATGTCGGGAGAAGGTTTGCGGAATGTGCCATCCAGACCTGGATGCCCGAGACAAGTTGATCATCTTGCTGTCAACTGCCACAGCAGCAAACACATGGGCATTTCATCCTTCCATTTTTTTTTTATATAAGTGGACCCCGCATGACAGATAAGCAAAACGATGTTTTGTTTGTTTAAAACCACCAATCACAAATAAGCTCTTACTTTACTGCTAGTCCTCAGCAGATAAGCAAAACAGTGTTTTCTTCTTCTTCTCTACTCTCAAGAATCAACGTCATAGTTGCGAGATCATTTCCAGTTTAGAAAAAGAGCTATCAATATTACTGTTTAAACATAAATCAATTATTTTTATTAAAATAAAATTATTTTGTTTTTAATTTTTTCTAGAGTTAATCACACCAAGTTTAGATTGGATTTAATTGAGTTATTAACAAAGCAAATATTTTTTTATTCAATTTAAAATATAATCTGGATCAGGTTTGTGACCGCCTTCATTAAACAAGAAAATAAAAGAAATAATTTAATCAATGAAGACAAAACCATAAATAATTGGAGCTGATTGGAAATATTAATCATGAAATGACCCATACAAAAAAGAAAGAAACGATGGAAGAGAAAACAACTAAACAAGACAAGGACACCTCAACCCACTCCAACAAGAGGCAGCAGGAACGTTACATTGCATTTCATTCAACTTCAAGCCTAAGCAACCCCCAACCCCTTCCATGTCGGCAGCAACCTGCTTCTTCCTATCTTTCTTTAGCAGCTAACAAGTGGACTCCTCCCTCCTGTTTCATTTCTAGAGAGAGAGAACGATCGGAGACATTATTGTAACTTACTTTTAGAGAGATCAACTGAAAAAAAGGACGAGAGAGAGAGAGAGACAAGGAAATCGAGAAAATGTTTTGACAGCGAGAGTCAATGTTAGAGTGAATAAGAAACTCTCAAAAAGATTGAAGCTTTCAAGTTCAATTAAGAACTCAAAATAACACAAAAGATTGGAACTTTGAGCTTCAATCTCTTCAGTTTCTCACAAAATCACTACAAAGATTGAAGCTTTGAAGTTCAATCTCTTCCAAAAAACCACAATCAAGAAGATCCCTTTTTTTCTTTCACCAATGTTAGTCCAAGATCGTGTAACCACTAACCCAAATCCAAAATCTCCCAAATCACAAATCAGAGCCTCCATCAACAGCCACCATCACGACCTCCACCACCGCTTCTCAGAGTCAAAATCTTTAGATTTCTCCACATGGGTATCTGAGAATTTCTGCAAAATCGTCACAATCACGGTGCTAGTTGCCACTGTCGCCGCCATCCTCTTCCTCTTGAGCACTGGTGACACGGCTGCACTTAGCTACATTCAATCAAAAGCCCAACCTCTAGACAAAACCCATCATCCTCCTCGTATAAATTGGAACAATATCCCATCAATCGCTGACAAATCTTCGCCTTATACGAATTTCCGGTCAGAGAAATGGATTGTTGTTAGTGTCTCTCATTATCCTTCTGATTCGCTTAAAAAGCTTGTTAGGATTAAAGGTTGGCAATTGCTAGCAATTGGGAATTCAAGGACACCAAATGATTGGTCCTTGAAGGGTGCAATTTACTTGTCTTTAGAACAACAAGCAACTTTAGGGTTTCGGGTTTCAGGTTATCTACCTTTTGATTCTTATTTAAGGAAGAGTGTGGGGTATTTGTTTGCGATCCAACATGGGGCGAAGAAAATTTTTGATGCTGATGATCGCGGAGAGGTTATTGATGGTGATTTAGGGAAGCATTTTGATGTGGAGTTAATAGGGGAGGGGGCTAGGCAAGAGACTATATTGCAATATAGCCATGAGAATGAGAATAGGAGTGTAGTGAATCCTTATGTTCATTTTGGTCAAAGGACAGTTTGGCCGAGAGGGTTACCATTAGAGAATGTGGGTGAAATTGGCCATGAAGAGTTTTACACTGAGGTTTTTGGTGGGAAACAGTTTATACAACAAGGGATATCGAATGGATTGCCTGATGTTGATTCTGTGTTTTATCATACCAGGAAAACGGGTTTGGAAGCCTTCGATATTAGGTTTGATGAGCGTGCCCCGAAAGTGGCATTGCCTCAAGGGGTAATGATGCCGGTCAATTCATTTAATACGATTTACCATTCGTCAGCTTTTTGGGGTTTGATGCTTCCAGTTTCAGTTAGTACCATGGCTTCTGATGTCTTGAGAGGCTATTGGGGGCAAAGGCTTTTGTGGGAGATTGGTGGGTATGTTGTGGTTTATCCACCGACTGTGCATAGATATGATACAGTTGGGGGGTACCCTTTTTCTGAAGAAAAGGATCTTCATGTTAATGTTGGGAGGCTTATTAAGTTCTTGGTTGCATGGAGGTCGAGTAAGCATGAGTTGTTTGAGAAGATTTTAGAGTTGAGTTTTGCTATGGCAGAGGAGGGGTTTTGGAGTGAGCAGGATGTGAAGTTTACTGCTGCTTGGCTTCAGGACTTGCTTGCTGTAGGGTATCAGCAACCTAGGTTAATGTCATTCGAATTGGACCGGCCTCGTCCTAATATAGGTCATGGGGATCGAAAGGAGTTTGTTCCTCGGAAGTTGCCATCTGTGCATCTTGGAGTGGAGGAAACGGGGACAGTGAATTATGAGATTGGCAATTTGATTCGTTGGAGAAAGAATTTTGGGAATGTTGTGCTTATTATGTTTTGCAATGGGCCTGTTGAACGTACTGCCCTGGAATGGAGATTACTTTATGGGAGGATATTCAAAACTGTGATTATCTTATCATCGCAGAAGAATGAAGATCTTGCTGTTGAAGCAGGGCATTTGGATCGTATGTACAAGTAAGTTATCTATATTTATATATTTTACTTGTTTTGGTATTGTGATTTGAATCTAGATTCTTATGCAAACCAGAATCTCGGATATCTGATATGGATTCATAGATTAGTCAGATAGCAAATTTTATATAACTATGACAAAAACTTTGTCTCTCACAGAGACTGGGGAGTTGGAGTGTTGGGAAGCTTTGACACTCTTGTAAAATGAAAGAGATTTGTTATGATTAAGAAAGTCTGAGGTTAAATTTATGGGTAGCAAGAGAGTATGGAGAGAGCTTTCATGGAATTGGCTTTTCTTAGTTCATTTAATTCTATATGTCTGTTTATACGGGAATAATCACTCTTAGATTGTGTAGATTTTTGCCTATGCCCTATAGTTACAATACTGAACTCTTGTGCATTTGGACATTAAAGTTGGATTTTGGATGGTTGTTGGAGTTGCATAAAATACGACAATCAAAGTAAATAAATGGTGGCTGTGTTTCTTGTCATGTTTCTAATTCCAACTCACCATTTTAGCATGTCTAGGGTAATGTTGACATCCTGGAGAACATTTGTGATCCTGGTATTCAGATTCTTTTACTAGGAAATGATGGCCTGGGAATCATCGTATCCTCCAACTTACCTTGTTGTTTACTGATGCCATATGGAATGAGTTTAATCTCCAGGTTCAACATGATACATAAGCTCTGATCTTCAAGTCAGGACAGAGTACTGCACAAAAGATTAATCCAGATTGTTTTTTGTGATTTCCATTTGAGATGTTTTGAAATATATGCATTCTGTTGAAGGTTAGGGTATGATATGTGCATAACACAATAGTTTAAGCTTTGTCTATTTTCAAATTCTTTCGGGCATGAGGCACTGGTGCTTGTGGATAAACTATTCTAGTTAAGCAAGATCAGAGCGTGAGTTTTCTTGGAGTCTCAAACATCCCTCTATGATTGCCCTTTTCTCAAGGAGGCATTTGTTTCCTTTTCTTCCCTCAAATTTGTTATGGAGTTATGCCAGTTTGAGTTTGTTACTGTGTCTTTTATTGTAGTTTTCTTAAAAGCACCTCTGGTTGTTATCTTGTCAATATCTTGGTTTCTGTGGCATGCATTCGTTATTGATAACCATGGAATTGGTGTAAAGTCAAATTTTAACTGTTTTGCACTGTCAAGTGGATATCCCCTATCTTTCATCTTAAACTGGTGTTGCATTGTGTACTAATTATCCTATCTAATGTTGGTTATAGACATCTGCCTAAGATATTTGATCGATATAGCAGTGCCGAAGGCTTTTTATTCCTTCAGGATGATACTATCCTCAATTACTGGAATCTGCTTCAAGCGGACAAGACTAAACTATGGATTACTGACAAGGTAATTTTTTTTCAGTGCTCTGCTTTTTTGGTCATTGTTATCTCCTATTCAATACATAATGTTGCCTTATTTTATCAATTTTGTTTTTCTCCACACATGAGGGTTGCGCACATTGTGTTGGTATGCCAGAGCTTTGTTTCTTCTTTCTAACACCATATCATAAAAATCAATATCTTAATGAATATCCATGTCCATATTTGTTGTGATGCTGCATGCTTATGGTGAATAACACATGTGGCTCCCCTTCTCTTCCATTCTAACACACGTTGTTGCATATAGGTATCCAAGTCCTGGACAGCTGTGTCTACCAATGGAAACACAGGTTGGTATGCGAAACAAGCAGAAATTGTAAGAAAAGTTGTTGGCTCAATGCCGGTTCACTTCCAAGTCAATTACAAGGAAGCCATGAAAAGTGACCAGAGCCTTGTAATAGGCAGCTCTGAGATATTCTACATTCCTCAGCAGTTGGTGACTGACTTTGTAGATCTTGTTGGTTTGGTGGGTGATCTTAATATTCATCAAAAGGTTGCCATACCCATGTTCTTTATGTCTATGGATTCACCTCAGAATTTTGATTCAGTGCTTAGCACAATGGTATATAAGCCAAAGCCACCACCTGCTAATTCAACTCTTTATTCTGCTCAAGCACCTGCTGTTCATCCATGGAATGTGTCTAGTGAGCAAGATTTCATAAAGCTGACAAGAATAATGGCAGAAGGGGACCCGCTCCTAATGGAGCTGTTTTGAAGGTAAAAAACATCGTTTAATACTCAAAAGAGCCAGAATAGAGTAAGAAAGATTCAAAGACACCTGTAGCGCTACTTTCTACCTGTTATACTGAATTCTGTTTTTTCTTTTTCCCAATTTTTTTTTGTCAAGGGGGAGGGCTCCTTTTCTTTTTCCTTAATTTTTTGTATTTTTTTCTCTTAACATCTCTGTACATTTACCTTGTATCATTCATTTACTGATGGGGATTCCTCTGATGGAAAAATGTGTTGGATCTTTTTCTTTGGCTGGAAAATATAAGAGAAGAAGATACTTGTTTCAGTTTCTCTGGCGCTGTTCGCGAAACATTTTCAGATTCTTCATTTGCTCATATTTCAATGTCTGCCTTCCTTGCTTTGGGGCTTTCAGGATATGGTTCTTGGTTGGAGTTTATCTCTTTGTTTGGGGTTTGTCTTTTAGGTGTCTTGGCTATTTTATATGAGGCCTTGGCGTTTAATTATGTTCAGGCAGCTGCTGGCCTTTTCTTGGCACCGTGTACTGTTCGTGTTCTCTCTCTTCAACCTCTGGGAGCCTACTTTATCATACTTTGGTTGGCTTATCAAAGAAAGAAAAGAAAAAAAAAGAATTGACAGCAAAACCTATGAAAGGGATTGAATTGCAACTCTGGATTTTATTAAAAATCTCGCATTTAAACGTGGTTGTCACATCCATTCATTCAAGAGAAACAGAGAAATAACCAAGGAAATCAACCATGTTAATGGGTATTTGCAAGTCTAGTATCTTTGCAGCGGTTCATTTACAGTTTACCGATCAATACCCTCAATCTTGTCTTCAACTTCTGAGTACAACTGTCTCAGCTTCTCAATGTTATCCTGTGAAGTTTCCCAGTACCCACGACCATTGGCCTCTAAAAAGGTCTGCAACATCTTCCTAAATGAATTTGGGTTTGTGCTCATGAGTTTGTTCAGCATCTCCTCATCTTGGATGAAAGTTGAGTTAGCTTCCTCATAGACCCAGTTGTCGACTTGGCCTGAAGTTGCACTCCAGCCAACAGTGTTTGTAAGCCGCTTCTCAATTTCACGAACACCCTCATAACCAGCAGACATCATTCCTTCATACCACTTAGGATTCAACAATTTGGTTCGAGCATCGAGTCGCACAGTCTCTGAAAGAGTACGTACCTTGAAGAGACAAATTTTGAAGTAGTTTAGCATTAGAAGGAACTTTATAATTTTAGACTTGGCTATTGAATCAGCCCTTTGGATTAAAAGAGATTGAAATTGCAGTAATTGTCCAATTGCTAACCTGAGCATTTGCTGTTGTTGTGTCTGCAATGTAAGCATTAGGCTTCTTCTTATCCTTCCTCAAGTTCTGCACCAAGTTTGTGGGGTCTGAGTCAAAATAGTGGCTCACATCGGTGAGTGAGATTTCTGAAGAATCAAGATTTTGGAAGGTGGCTTCCGCTGTGCTAAGAGCCATCTCAAAAACTTTTCTTTTCTCTGCCATGCCTGCACCTGGGGCATCACAATCAAAGGCAAAGGACTTCCTGCTCAAGTACATGTCTTGAAGCTGCTTCTCATCATTCCAAGAAGAATTCTCCACTGCAAGGTTTATGTTTGAGGAGTATGATCCCGAGGCATTAGAGAATATACGTGTTGCTGCTTCCCGAATGTCAACACCAAGGGCTTCAGCTTGTTCTAGAGCATGCTTCCTGACAAAGTTCTGATCAGCTGGCTCATCTAGTTCAGCTACCATTTTCACTGCACGGTCGAGGAGGTTCATCTGTGGACAAAATAAAGGAAAAACAATACAGAAGTTCATCAGTAAACGGCTGAGCCAAAACGACGGCTATTAAAGAAAGAATGCAGAACTGAAATATTCATATGTTAAAATAAGATCCTCATGGTTTTCCCTGAATGAAAGCAAATTAGTAATATGAAAAAGACTCGGTACCTGATTGATAAAGAGATCTCTAAACACTCCTGAGCAATTAACGACGACATCAATCCTAGGCCTCCCAAGTTCTTCAAGACTTACAAGTTCCACCCGGTTAACCCTACCAAAGGTATCAGCAACTGGCATTACTCCAATCATCCACAATACCTGAGCCAGGGACTCACCATAGGTCTTGATATTATCAGTTCCCCACAATACGAGTGCAACTGTCTCAGGATACTTCCCACCATTGTCAGCTTTCTGCCTCTCAATTAATCTGTCCACCACAACTTTTGCACTCTGCATTGCTGCTGTTGTAGGAATGGATTGTGGGTCTAGTGCGTGGATGTTCTTTCCAGTTGGCAACACCTTTGGGTTTCTGATTGGGTCACCACCAGGCCCTGGCTCCACATATTTGCCTTCCAATGCTTGTTTCAGACTCCCCAGCTCATTGTCAGCGACAATAAGTTTCAAACAGTCTCCTAGGAACCGGAATAATGTTCTCAGCTTTTCCCTATCTGCCTGATAGAATTTTGTGCTTGACAAGTAATCAACCCATGGTTCATTAATGCCAAACCCGAGGATAGAGCTAAGCTTATCCGCAACATCTACAACTTGACCCTTTTTGTTAGTTGTTTTCTGCACAAAGGCAGAGACGGCGCCACGCGAGGCCTCAGTTATTTTCCGAAGAAGTTCTACATCTTTCAAGATTCCCTTGTCACTCTCTCTATATATATCCTCCATGTTTCGTCCAACAGTTTCAGCTAATATTGATGGGAGCGATGAAATCTCATCTTCAGGACGGTCTAATGCAGCAATATTGACCAAGGTTGCGACAGCTTCCATTGCAGATGGAGGTTCACCAATGACATGAAGCCCACATGGCAAAAGCCGGGATTCAATCTCCATGATCTTGGAGTATACCTTTCCAACCACAAGATCTCTCTCCTTTGCAGAGATCTCCTCCCCCTCTTCAGGAAGCTCGACATCCTTGTCAAGATTGCATTGCCTAGCTGTACTGATTATGGAGTTAACAATCTGTGGCCCACGACCTGTGTCTTTGAGGGATTGGTATGAGGAGATAAGCTCACTCAACTGCTTCAGGCCCTTGTAAAGCCCAGCATTTTCAGCTGGAGGGGTCAAATAGCTAATAGTATTTGCATAACTGCGGCGTTTTGCAATGGTGGCTTCAGATGGGTTATTAGCTGCATAATAATAGACGTTGGGGATATTACCAATGAGACTGTCAGGATAACAAGCATCGCTCATTCCCACCTGCTTCCCTGGCATGAATTCAAGTGAACCATGTGTGCCAAAATGAAGAACTGCATCTGCTTTGAAGATTTTCTCAACGAAAGAGTAATAAGCTGCAAATCCATGATGTGGGCTAGCCGATTTGGAGAATAATAGCCGCATTGGATCACCCTCATAACCAAAGGTGGGCTGGACTCCGATGAAGACATTACCGTACTGTTTTCCATATACCAAGAGATTCTCTCCATCAGAATTCAAATTGCCAGGGGGTTTGCCCCAGTTTTCTTCCAATGCAGTGGCATATGAAGTAAGGCTTTGATACTCTCGAACACCCATTTTGTAAGCAATGTTCAGATTTGGGCTGCTAAATTGAGCCTCTTTATCATGGAGTATGTCTTCAATCAAGGCTTCTGAAGTCTCTGGAAGGCCCTCAACATTGTAGCCATCTCTTTCTAGTTCTTTCAGAACCGAGAAGATGGAGGAGAAGACATTAAGGTAGGCTGCTGTCCCAACATTCCCCTTGTCTGGAGGAAAACTGAAGACAGTGATTGCTAACTTCTTCTCAGTCTGCATTAGGTAATATACTTGTCATCATGTGATGAAAAAATAGATTCAAATTGAGTTCAAGTATTGTTTTATAGGAGAAAATAGACTAGGTAATGAAAATGTGAATCTTCTGCCACAAAGTTGAGAGGGAGAGACAGTGGGTCGCTAAAAGGGGCAGAAGTGGACAGCCTATCCCTATCATTCCATCAGAATCAAATTTACATTTTAAGCAGTTTCTGAAGCCAAATTCTCATGGCTAATAAATAACTAGTGCACATATACAATGTGTGTTCTTTGAGGCCCATTCTCTCTCCATCACCGGCAAGCATAGATTCATAAATTGAATCAGGTGGTGACAATAGAAGTTCACATCAGCAATGATGCCTACTAATAGTAAATGCAACAACCCTTGGACTTCAACAATTTCGTTTTCTTTTCTTTCAAAGAAACTCTCGTTTCACTTGTAAACAAATGAAATGAGGGTGGGAATGATGTAATGCTTCATTGTGATCTAAGCACGTAGATTGCCTAACCATTATGAATCATGAACATTTTTATGGTTTTCATATCAACTGGAAGCAAACAACAAAACTCCAGGTTGTATAAAAAAAATATGACATGATGTTTAATGATCAGGAAGGAAAATACCTTTGATTTCCTTTTCAGTTCACCCCATCTGATTGCTCTCGTGCAGAGCTGCTCCACCCTTTTGTGAAGAGCATGTGATTTCCCTGCAATTACATTGATTTTTTTACTAATCCTTCAAGAATATGAGGTCGTGTGCATTGAAAGGAACTGCTTGAAGTAAAAGTAATGAACATACTGTTCAGCTTCAGCTTGTAAAATAAAAGCACCGAAAGATGCATATTTGCTTGAATTATAGTTTTTTAAAATATTTGCCCCTTTTGGAAATGATAGAGACTGTAAAATCTTAAAGCAATTCCAAATCTAATGATGGAACCTAATTCATACGAGTATTGATGGCCATGAATAGAACAAACAATAAGAAGATGAATTAAAGAGGGAAATTAGGCTTGCCTGTTCTTGGATCCCGGCCGGCAAAAACAATGGGCTCCATGCCACCATCCAGCTCAGGAAGAGCAACTTGCAAAGCCACCTGAATTGGGTGCAACCCCAAAGTACTATTTAACCACTCCTCAGTTGTTTGAAACACCAAAGGCAATGCAACAATATAAGGCACATCAAGCTTGCTCAATGCCTCGATAGCTCTTGGATGATCCTGCCTTGCTGGACCTCCAACAAGAGCAAAACCAGTCAATGATATCACTGAATTCACCATTGGTTTCTTTGTAACTGGATCTATCAAATACCTCTCAACAGGCCCAGAAAAGTCAAGTCCACCAGCGAAAATTGGTATCACTTTAGCACCTCTTGCCTCCAACTCCATAATCACAGCCACATAGTGACTCTCATCACCAGTCACTATATGACTCCTTTGCAAAACCAGCCCAATGACTGGTGCATTAGGGTCTTTAAGCTTCTCATTAGCATCCCTCCTGGTTCCATACCAATTCAGATACTCCTTGGCATCTTCATACATACAAGGAGCCAAAGGGTGCCAAATTCCACTATCCAAGAACAAAACTGGATCAGAATACGCAATCGTTTTCCCTTTCAATGCAGGAACATAAGACCCAGATATCATTTTCAAGAAATTCTGCAAGTTATCTGGTGACCCACCAAGCCAAAACTGCAAACTCAAGATATAAAGCCTAGCATCTTGAGCCTTATCACTAGGCAAATATTTCAAAACCTTCGGCAAAGTTCTCACTAACTTCAACATACTGTCAGCAAAACCCGCACCTTGCTTCTTTTTCTTGAACAACTGGAAGAATGGACTCTTTGATTGACCAAGCTGTGACATACTGAAAGAACCCAACTTGTTAAGCCTCATTACCTCAGGCATTGAAGGGAAAACCAAAACTGCATCAAGCCTATCCCTTTCTTTCTCCACAGCAGTTTTAACCTTCAATGCAAGCTCCTCAACAAAAATCAATGACCCTATAAAGATATTTGCATCTTCAAGATCCTTACAGAAAGTTTTATATGTGGACGCATCACGAATCTCCTCAACTAAGTAACCAACAACTTCGTATGATGCATCTTTGGAGCTCTTGTTTAGAGCTTGAACTGCTGCAGTGAGTGAAGACTGATACTGAGCTTCAAGGACTACGTAGACTATCTTCACAGTGGGGAGGTTCTGGTTGTTTTCAGGCACTATTCGGCGAACTTCTTGGGTGGTTTGTGTGAACAGGCCATTGCCAATTGCAGCACATTTTACTTTCAACGAGGATTTCAAGCTGGTTTGGTTGATTTTCCTGGGAACAAATGAGTGAAGAAAGTAGTGTTTTTGAGATGGTGAAGAGAGTTGGTCTGGTTTGATTGATTGTAAAGTGAATGGTGAAGACACTAAATAAGCCATTCTTGGTAGGAAAAAAACTCACTTTAAGCAACTCAAAAACAGAGCCCTCGGTTTCTCCTCTCTGTTTCTAAATTAGAGAGAGGGAGAAACAAAGCAAGAGAAAACAGGTTTTGAGAAGCAAAAACGTATGAATTTGCTTCAGTTTCTCGTGTTTGTGCGTGTGTTCTTGGTTCTGGTTCAATGGTGCTTTTTTTTCTTCTTCCTCTTTTTCCAAGAGGTTTAAAGGCTGTGTTTATAATTTCTGTGTGTGGACAAGGTATAGATGGATATTTCAGAAGAGAAAAGTCGGTTATTATGGTTAGTGGTGGGAGGGAAGAACACGTGGCAAAATGGGTAGTCAAGCAATTATGATGGGAGTGTGGTTCCTGAGGTTGAGTTTTGTTTTCAAGTATTTGGAGAGAGAAAATGGGAGTGTGTCTACCCATCTATCTGTTAGGGTTTTCATGATGGAGTTTCCTGGATTCTGATTGGTAGAATTGGATTTCCCAAAAAGTAGCAGCAAGGGAAAGTGAGGTGGAATTGGATGGTGATAGAGAGAAATTATGTGACTAGATTCTTCCTTGCACTGTAAAAAAGAAGGGCTTGTCTTGCCTCGTAACAGATTATT
>Ga0325410_1007223_pt1 | contig 12157 bp, 3 predicted proteins | sample PopdelMetagenome_16_FD_206182 | JGI IMG/M metagenome (GOLD analysis project Ga0325410, IMG submission 206182) | Populus deltoides microbial communities from Bellville, Georgia, United States - Xylem-PdIQD-R3 | ecosystem: Host-associated > Plants > Phyllosphere > Stem > Wood/Secondary xylem... | reverse complement strand
CAATAATTTAGTATTAGACATTAAAATTTCAACAAGTCTGGCCCATTATTTAAAGATTTTTATGATAAAATAAATTTAATTTATTGGTTTTGGACCTAAAATAAATTAAAAATTCAATCCAAAATACATTTCATGGTTCTTACTTTAATATCATTCTAACTAAGGGTATTTTAAGTAATTTTCATATCAATTTTTCTAAAATATAATTTAAATAAAGGATATTTAAGGGATATTTGAGGTAAATTGTATTTGGTCTATATATGAATAGACAACTAAACCACCAAATTAAAGACAAAGACAACATATAGAGACTAAAAACTAAAAATAAATGCTTGAAAGTTTTCTTAAAAAAAATTCAAGTTCATTAAGAAAGTAAAGAATCAAAGTCTTTTATTTCATCAAATCAAAATAAGGAAGCAAAGAATTCAAGTATTTTTATTTTTCAAATCAAATCAAGTTAAATACCTCACACGGTTAAAGCATTCAAGCTTATATGAGTAATTTTCATCTTCATCAAATCAAGTCAAGTTAAAGACCTTACATTGTTAAAGTTTTCAGGTTCGTGTGAATAATCTTCATATTTATCAAATCAAATCAAGTTAAGATCTCACATGGTTAAAGTTGTCTAGCTCATGTGAATATCTTCTCATCCAAAGCAAGATCTAGATTTGACTGTTAATCAAATGATTCATGCACCTTCAGAGCATCTCAAAAGAGTTTCTATTTTTTGTTATAATCAAACTCATTATTGTAATTTTAATACCATGTTTAGTGTATTTTTTAAAACACGAAATTTTATGTGTTCAAATTTCTAACACGCCTAGCGGGACCCTTTCTTCCTCTTATCTCTCGAGTCAACATATTTATTTTCTAAAATGGAAAATATAGAGCATATAAACAATTTTCCAATTAATTCTTAAGGTGTTGAAATGGATACCTTACTAGCCACTCACCTAAAGACTCAATTTGGAAAGTATAAGTTAGTCTCTCCACTGAGAAAATTCTTTAGAAGAGAAAAAAAAAAGTAATTTCCTCAAAATATGAGTTTGGAAACTATCATTTTCAAGATTTAGAAAAAATAATTGAGATTCCACCATCAAGTTCAAACATCCAATTGAATTTTGTATCTCATTCTATGACTTCTTCCAAATAAAGATGGGGAGATTACTCCTCCTCATCTAACTCTGACTCTTAAATGTTAGTCATAGTCATTGAGGCATTACTTTTTAAGGATCATGTCCATTAGATGTCTCTTGAAATGGAAGAGCTGAAAAAAAATCTATCAAGGAAAGGGATGCTCAGATTACCATGTTGATGGACCAACTAGAAAAGCAAAATCCTTCTATTGATGGCACCCAAATGATCAAAGATCCATCTAGAAATAATGCTCATAAAGAGAAACAAAAACAAAAGTAACATGATCAAATAATAGTATAAAATACCATTACAAACACTATTGGGTCATCAGTGGGCTCATTTACTCTCCAACAACTGCAGTATATGATTGTTGATACATATGCTCAATATAGAGGAACTCCCTAGCCAAGCCATACTCTAAGTGTATTGATGAAATAAGGATGCCACCAAACTATCAACCTCTAAGGTTCTAACAATTTGAAGGTAAAGGCAACCCGAAGTAATATATTGCTCATTTTATTAAGACTTGTAATAATACAAGAATCTATAGAGACATGATGGTGAAGCAGTTCATTTGATCCTTAAAAAGAGTCATATTTAACTGGTACACTGAGATTCTTACTGGAAAAATGGATAGTTGAAACCAATTACAGTGAGAGTTCTTGACTCATTATACTAAGTAAAGGAAAGAAAAACCAGTGTTGAATTATATTGAGAGATGGAGGAACTTAGTTCTTAGTTGTTAAGAAAAGATAAGTAAAGCATTCTTCATAAACATGTGTGTCCAGAGAATCCAATGAAAGTTGCTATATAGTCTTTAAGGGAACATACCTTTCACTTTTGAACAACTAACTATAAGAGCTCGTGACTTGGAGATCCAAATAGTAAGGCATGAAATGTAACACCCCCACATAAACAATATGTTGTCACATATTAAAACTAGTGGAACGTCACTATAAATAGCATGGATGTTTTTTTAAATTTTTATATACTAGTAAATACTTATTCACCTTTAACCATGGGCATAACCGATCATGAAATTAAAAAACAATCAATTCAAATAGAATAATACCATGCAAGATCAATAAACTTAAAATATCAACATCATAAACTTAAAATAAAAAAAACAACCATAAAATCTTGTATTAACTAAATAAAGTTCGATGTAAATATTTTGATCATATGGTCAAGCAACCCCAAACGAATTAGATAACAACCCGAAAAATCAAAAATCAGATTTGATAAAACTTAGAGGTAACCTTGTACCTAAGAACCAAAGATATTGTAAAAAGACTTAGACCTAAAGATAACCTTGTATCTAAGAACCCTAAGTATATGAATAACACCAATGAACCAGTTAATCTTCGATAAGTCTGTGTATGATTTTTGTCCCTGTAAAGAAAAGTTGTTTTGTCACAAACAAACAAAAGAAAAACTCATACTTATTCTTCAACTTGCTACTGAAATTTACAAATAAAGAAACATAATATAGTATCATTTAACTAACCTTAATGGACATCTTTTGGGTTGCAAGCTAATGGACTTAAACTAGTAATCAATTAATATTGGTCCAATAATGAAATAAATCCCTAAACAATGTCTAATGTGCTAGAACAAACCCAAATTAAAAATAATTATTCAAAATTAAATAAACAAATAAAATTGAAAAATAAAAACAAAGTTTGCATGCCAGAATTCCTCAATGTAGCCCAAATCTTCAATTTTCGTATATTCTTTGCAAATTTTGAGTCCTAACTTCAAACATGTTGTTCTTTCTTGTCTGGATAAATTACTAGGTCTACCATATATTTTTAGAAATATGAAGATATCTAGTTTCCAGCCTAACTTGAATAGTAGTAAAATTTCATATATATGTATCTCCAGATATATCATAAATAGTACATAAAGATCTAGTTTGACAGATTTGACAAGATTTGTCTAGTAACTTTGACGCTCATAAATAATATGTTCTCGAACTCCATTTGATCTGAAAAATTATCAAAATATAACTTGATAGGTCTAGTATCTTTCTATAAAATTTCATCTCATTATGATGTACAGTTTGAGAGATATTGTTAACTTTACAAAACTAATCAATAGATATTTTAAGGCCAAATTCAGATCTAATTTGGTTCGTATCATCCTCTTCTTTTTTTAAAAGATTCGACCTCAAATATGTATCATGAAAAACATCTTCTAATATCAACAAATCAGTACCAAGCTAAAGAATAACATCATTATCAAAACTAAGAAGAACTTTGTTAGCAAATAAGGTCCCTCTGATATACAAGCTCTCATTTTCAATCATCCTCTCCTTCTTCAATTTAAGTTGCTCATCATATATTTACTTAGGTGTCAAAGATACAAGAGTTATAGGTCTTCCATTTATCTCAAAAGAATATCTATTCAATCATGCAAACTCTCATATCATATTATTATGGTCTACCAAGGAACACATGACTAGTTTTCACTGGCACAACATCACAACACACCTTATCACAATATTTACCAATAGAAAAGGAAGCCAAACCCTGCGTATTCACTTTCACTTACCACCATCATTCAACTACTATAATTTATAAGGTATAAGATGTTTGGTAGTGTGCAAGTTCAACTTTCTCACAAATACAACGTTAGCTACATTAGTGTAACTACTATCATCTATAATTAAGCTACATGCTTTATTATAAACACGGCATCTCGTGTGAAATATTTCTTTTTAATTCTGAATCATCCATCTTGACATGCATATTCAGTACTCTTCTCAACATAAGTGTGTCTCCCTTAATCAAATACTCAACATAAACATCTTCAACATCCTCCAATGGTGGCATCTTTTCCCTTTCATCCTCCCCATCAGTCTTAACCTCATTATTAGCTTTCATAATTATGACTTTTTTTTTGATATTTTGGAGCAATATGACCAAAACTCAGACAATAAAAGCATTTAACGTCATAATTATGAGAAGTAGGGGTAACATTGTTACCTTTAACATCGATTAAGGTGTCTTTCATCTCTTTAGGGTATTCAACGTTTCCCTCCTCATTCTATTATGATGGACCACCCCTAGTGTTAGACTTCCAATTGGGTTTCGAATGGCCTAATGATTTGCTTTGTCGAATGGTACCTTTCCGTTTAAACTGCTTCTTCACCTTTACATCCATATGCACCATCTTTTTCAACTCCACATAATGATGCATTTTTAAGGATGTTAAATCATGCCATGTATTTTTTTTGTTATTTATGCAAATATGATTATTTTTTTATTTTTAAGAGACTTAGCCATATTTTTAAAACATTTAATTCTTTTTGCCTTTTTAGTTTTAAACATTCAGAACATATAAGAAAATGCAAACACATACATCCATCTCTTTTACTAATAAAACTCACACACCCATATAATTACTAATATTTACACAACATTGAAATTAAACACAAATCATAACAAAGAAAATTAAAAATCATTTGAATCCCAAAATAAACTTTCTAGAGGTTGAGGATAGCTTAAAGAGACTACTATATGGTGCTAGAAATGGAGAAACAATGGCGGCATGTGGGTTTCACGTGCCACCATCACTATCGGCATGTGGAATCACACATCGTCATTAGTAAGAAAGGAAAACTGGTGGATATGCAAAATTTTCTTCTTCACTTTCTTCTTGTGTTAGTGGTGAGTGTTGCCACTACTTATAAAAAAAACTACACCAACAACAGTCGTTTTTTGTTTTCTTTAGATCTGCTTCCTTTTTCCATGGTTAGAGTGGTTTTGTTTCTTCTTCTTTTTTCACTGTTGGTTGATCTAGTTTCAGTGGTTTTGGATTGATGCTATGAAGATGGTTTTGTGAGAGAGGAAGCAGTATTGGGTGGAAAGGAAATGGCCATTGCAAGCTTTGGTTTGGGTGTATGGGCGACTTCTCATGGTAGTTGAGGCTATGGTGGCTTATAGGTGGAAAACGATAGGAATTGTTGGCTGTTGTTTAGGAGGGGTTATTGGTCCACAGTTAAGTTAGAGAGAAAAGGATAGTTGTATGGGAAAAGGAGTTGCTCATTATAGTTTGGGTTAAAGGCTTATTAGGAGGGTTGCCATTGAAGGTGGTTGGTTGGTCTCGGTTGAAGAAGACGGTGGTGTGTGGTCAGAGAAGGTTGACTAAGAGATGGGAGGTTGAAGATGGGTGTCTTTTTTTGTTGTGTGGCTAATGGCTGGTTTATGAATAATAGGTCTAGGGTTCTTTTTGTGTTATTTGGGTGTGTGAACTGGTAGGTGGGAGAGTGTTTTGGTATGTGTGTGATTTTTTCTCTAACCAATTCTCTTTAAAATTCATCCTCCTTTATGTGCGGTACAACCACCTATTTATAGGCAAAACAAATTTGTTATTTTCTTCCTAATTATTTAGTCCCCAAGCAACTAAAAAACTTTGGTCCCTTATTTTCCTTTTTTGCACTTTTGTTCACCTTGTTCAAATATATTTTTTTGTTTTTAACTTTTCTTATTTTTCTTATATTTTGATATTTTTGGAAGAAAAAAAACAACGTCAATATCGACTCAATAAAATTGATCAATGATTTTGAAATAAACACATTAAAAACCGAACGTGTTGAAAGTAAAATTTTAAATTCTTAACTCTTTTGAAAAGACACTAAAAATGTCAAAAACAACACAAATACATCAAAAAAATATATATTTTTTTTTTTGCTATTATTTTTGGATTGTTCGAAAAGAAAGTAAGAAATAGAGGGTAAAAAATTAGGTTATAACATTCAAGGTACCTTTAAATATACTAATCATAAGCGAAGAAGAATCATTGTTAATAATAGCATATACCCCACGAGAAAAGTGTATTCTAGCCCAAGCATAGAGGAAATGCTTAGGAAATGAAGTTCACGCAGTTCTAAGTTATGTATTGCCATTAGACAAATTAAAAGTCTCAGATAGACCTTTATATATGCATGTCAGAATAGAAGGACTTGGATTATAAGTGACACATGTTACCATCTTTAAAGCAGCCTTAAATATACCAACACGAATGAAATTCTCATTCTAATAAAGTAGAAATCGACAAGGACAAAAACTTAAATATGTAGAAAGTTTTAACTCCTCGCAATCTTTTGATATCGATTAAATGCCCAAAGGAGAGGATGGATCTTTTATTCTTATAGATCTTTTTAGGAGACTCGTATGGTAAGAGATATCTTCAAATGATCTTTTTATATCATAAGAATCCTTTTGCTTCCCACAAGCATCAAATTTTGGCTTTGCAATATATTTGTACTCATGTGATAGACAAACACAACTAGAATGTCAATAGAGGGCTGACATTTAAACAAACAGATTATGGATTACAGTTACAACAATGTAGTGGGTTTTTTTGGTGGTAATGATCATGGCTTCATGAAGGATAGGTGACCAAATCATTAGGGCATGATTGAGATTGCTCCTCAAGACACTAAGATCATGGGTCAAAACCACCAACTAAGTTCCTCACTACTTCATAAAAAATAAGGATAATAGTTTTATGCTTTGTAACCTTTTGTACCTGTCTATAAATAGGCTTGGAAGGCCTTGACTATATAACATTCAATCTTTGCATATAACACACACACTTGTATTGTGTGAATCCTTTGTTTACGAGATTAATAAAGGTTGAAAGATTTCCCTGTATATGTTGTGTGCTTTTCAATTTATCTACTTATATTAGTTCTTTGCTTACGACAAGTCAATTGTGGAAACTTCCTTGGATGAACGAAACACATAGTTGTAAACAAACATGAGTAAAAGTATGGCAAGATTTAGTCTAGTTTGGACTAGAATGTTGTGTAAGGATGAATTTTAGGATGAAAAATTTAACCCTATAACATCTTCCAAGTTGATGAATATGTTTCATTTCATTAATTTATTTATTATTTTATAAAAAAAAATTATGTAAATTATCTGTTTTTCACAACTCTTCCTATCTTGTTCTTTATTTTATTTCATTTATTTTAACAATAAGAAATATATATTTTGTTTGAAATTCACCACCTTATATGACTTGTTATGGTTGTAAGAAATTTGAATTAGCAAAAATAATTATATTTATCATAAAGTAATTATATATTGCTACAAAATATATGTAATTAGCAATACTAAATTATCGTACACGATTTTTTTTATTAATTCCCTGTCATATGGGTATTAAGCTTGACATCCCTTTCCTTTCTAACATGTTATGTCATGAAATATTCTAATCACAAAAAAAAAACCAAATATTCTAGTAGTATATTAGATAAATCATGAAATAATACCTTGAATCATCAGCACAGAACAATTTCTCATATCTGATTTTATATATACATAAATTTAGAACAAGAAGTAAGGTTTTTTTATTTAATGCAATAAAACTAAGCGTTGCTCTTGATTTAAATCATTTCAATATATAATACTTTATAAATTTGGTAAAAAGATTAAGAAATTTGTGATATTTGAAAGAAGTTGAAGTAATAAATTAACAAAATTTATTTAAAGGATATTTTAGTTGAATTGAATATTTTGACACAATTTATGTTTTTATACATAGTTCTAGAACTATTTTTTATTTTAATATAGTATAGTTGTTGGATATTGGGTTACACAATGAAAGTATTATTCTCTCATTGCAAAATAATTAAATAAACTGGAATCATTAAAACTTAAACTTTTCTAAAAAATTTATTACCAGATATGTAATTGTATCGCAATACTTGTTTGTTTTGTGGTTACAAATTTAAAATGTATATAAAATATAGTTATATTGGTTAGTTGAAAAGGTAATAGAGAAAATAAAAATTGATGTAGTGAAAATTATTATCAATACAACTAAAAAATATGAGATCAGCTTATTATTCATATTAAAAAAAGATTATTGATAACAAAAATTAACAATAATAGCAAATTACTCTTAGACTTGAATAAATCAAATTAGGGCAAGGAAAGTCATGCTCTTACATTAAGGTATTAAATGAAATCCTCCTTTTAAATTTCTTACTTGGACATATCAGATTTGTTTTTTAATTTTTTTTAATGTTATGGTGTTACTGAGTTTTATCACTCACTATTGGGTTTATAATGCATCAGTTTTTATATTTTTATCGTATAATAAATTTTAAAAAATTAATTCAACTAAGTTGAGTCTATAACTCAGGTCGCGGGTTTAACTAGTTAACTAGGGTGATCTTGATTTTTTTTTATTTGATTTTTTTCTTTGGACCTATCCAGTTGATAAGGTCATGTCGGACCAACTCCTACATAATTTAATTTAGACTTAGGCTAAAAAAAGTCAAGTTGAGATTTTTCAAGTTTAAATTGTTGTACGATTTTAATAATAATACAAAAAATAATTGACAATTTAGATATTATTTTTTTAAGTTCCAAAAAGTTTTTTGGTCCAAGACACAACAAGAACGATGAAAATATCCTAGTACTAGCAACAAAAAAAATTAATGATTTGTTTAACTATTTATATGAACAATTAACCATGTTGTTATAATTTTTTAATTATTTGATTAACAACTTCATGTCGTGGCTTGATGATTAACATTATGTGTAATCATGGATTTAAGACTCAATGACGGATATTATTAATTTTGAGGTGACAAACAACTATGAGTTTTTTTAAAAAAAAGAGGAGCGACGAACCACAAGTCCTCCACTTCTTATAAAAAATAATAATAAATAAAAACTAGCCTAGCCTCAGACGTGCTCATCTTGGTCTTTTTGTATGTCCTTTGGGTTTTTCAGCCCCTTTTTTTATCTGTTTTTTTTTTCTAATTTCATCATTTAATTGAGTTTTTTTTTACTCATGCGACTAGGATTTGTTGTAACAAGCCTGTGAATTTTTTTAATTGGCTCTTTGTACTTTTTTGCCCCTTTTATCTTTTATTTGTTTTCATTATTTAATGTGGGTTTTTTATATTATTTTATCATTCAGTATTGAGTTGATAGTAAATTAATTTTGTATTTTTTATCATATAATATAAAACAATTAATTTGATCTAGTGGAGTCTATATATAATTCAGGTCGCGAGTTAATTTGTCTGGCTGATTAAGGTTGACATAACCTTTTTTTTTTAACTTATCTAATCAATAAGATCACGTTGAAACAATTTTTATGTAATTTAATTTAAATCAGAGTAAATACTAGAATCGGGTCAGGATTTTTTAAATATGAACACAACCAAAAAGTTTATGATATATATATTATTTTTATTTTTTTTTGTTCGGAAGAATTTGGGTCCAACCTGCAATAAAAGCACAGACAAATAAACTAGTAACCATCTATGTTTTTTAGAACAGGTGAGTTTAATTGAACGTATTTCATCTCTCGAGTGAATTTTTAGTATTGATTACGAACAAGAAAATAACTGAAATTTAAGTTAAGCAGCATCTGCATTTGACTGCTGTTTTCTATCTATTTATTTATTTGTACGAATAGTATTGGTTGGATAGTGGCTTTTGGGACCTGAGAACGAAAGATGAAGGAATCGTCATCTATAGGATAGATCATGCTCTTGTTACCTCACCCTTCACTTTCTTTATCCTAAGGGGAGCATTTTTTTCGTCTACAGCCTCTCAGTTTTAAAAAGTCTGTCCCTACTATGACTGATCCAGTTCTTCCTCATCCATCTCTGTCTCTTATCTGGTCCCGTTCACTTGCAAGAAAGCTAACCTTCAAGCTCCATCAAAGAATCCTCCTGCCTCAAATTGTTTCTGCAAGTCCTGGTGGAAATTAAGGAGTCCCATTTTGCAGCCACTCTTCCCACTACAGGTCATTGATTTCCCTCTGTTTATCTAGGTTTCATGAGTTGCATGCACTACGAATTCTGAAATTATATATATTATACTGAAGGTTTCGACAATCATCTGCAAGTTTTCTGCATTTAGTATTTCTGGGTTTTGGCCAATGGAGCCTTGTAAGAGTCATGCTGTCCATTCCATCAAATAAGGAGCTAACTAGCTTTATGCCATCCACGCACGTCCATGGATAAGGACCGCAGTAAACCTCGCCTTGATTTGTATTTGACACTCACTTTTATATATTTTATCGGCCATTTTTTCTTTAAAAGCTCATCAAACATGGCGAGTGAGGTCAGTGGCGATGGGGTCACTAAAGGCGGTGGCCTAGTTGCCAGTTTGAAACAGTCGTGCATCCAATTTCTTTCTTTTCTTTACTTTTTGTTTATTATCATCCTGCTGAGTCCACATATTACCACTTCTACAGGGCTGATCATTATTTTATTTTCCCTTTGCTCAATTTCACAGGTGGAATAGAGGAGGACCTGAAGAAAAACCATGGTTGGAAAATTTGGAAAGTGCATCCTCTGTTGTCGAAGCCAGGTGTCGGTAAAATATTAAATTTCTGCATTATGACTTTTTTTTTTAATTGGGCAAAGTATTTTTCCTTTTTTTTTATCTTGTTGACTTTTATGGTAATTAATTCCCAAGTCGTCTCACTTGACAAGAATTAATTAGTTTAGAAATGGGAGAAAACCATACATTAATTATAATCTCAATAAACTAATACTCAATAAACTAATAATATCAATTAAATAATTTTTTTTATTTGATTCTAATTTAAAGTTAAAATGTAAAAAAATATAGTGGTTTAATTATACACCCTTGTACAATTTAAAATCAGCTGGACTTTGCAACAAATAAACAAAAAAATAATAAAATTGAAAACAAAAACTATATACTAATTGGAATATTAAATGAAAAGGAAGAAACAATTTTTTTTTTTTAACCTATGAGATGAATCATTATACAATAGACTTGTCACCGTCGAAAAAGAAGAAGAAGAAGAAGACAATAAGCATAATTCTTTTTTAATAGTGGGATACGTAGTTGCCCACGCTGGGAAGGAATTTTTGGTCAAACAAAAATCCTGGTCAATTAGGGTGATTGAACTGAAGACCTCTCACAAAACATGATGAAAGAAGATGGATTTCCAAGGCAGGACTTGGTTGACCGGTCGTCGAGAAATGAAATCTATCGGTTGCTTGAGGGCACCTTTGAATGTTTTCTTTCAAGACTTCGATGTTCATTGTCGTTTTAAAATATATTAGATGAAAAGATGCGTAGTTGGTACTTTCTAAACTTTTTAATATTTATTTGTTATTAAAAAAAAAGTTGAACAACAAAAAATATTTTTCAATTAAAAAAAAATTTGACTGATTTTCAGGAAAGTGTTTTTCTTTTATTTTGAGCGAAAAACACTTTCTGAAAGTTGTGAAAAATTTAGAAATATCATATTATTTGTTAATTATATGAAATTTGGTACTTAAACTTTTGATTGCTATATATATTTTGTTTTGAATATTTGGATTTCAATTTCATCAATTAGAATTTAATTTTTATATTAATTTTAGTTCTTATTTTTATAATTGTTATTTTCTTTTTCCTTATCATTTTTTAATTGAAATTTTTTATCTATTAAATTTGGTCCTCATTCTTTTGATTGCTACTTATTTTATTCGAAATAATTTATGAAATGTTAATTATTATTATTTTAATTTCTTCATTTTTTTAGATTTGATCTCTTTTATTTTGATTATTATTTATTTTATTTGAGATAATTTATGAAAATATATATATTTTTTAATTTCATTCTCATTCAACTTTTTAATTTGTAATATTTATTCCTCATTATTTTAATAAACTTGAAAAAAATTAAACATTAATAAGTTATTTTCCAACTCATTTTCCATGACATAACCAAACACTGGAAAGTGTTTTCCAACTTATTTTCCATTACACTACCAAATATCAGAAAATAATTCACTTTCCCGAAATTCAATTTTTGTAATTCACTTTCCAAAATAAAACTACTTTCCAGCAAACAAACAGGGCCTAAGAATTAATTCTCTTAAAAACACCAATTAATGGAAATTAATCTGATTGCATAATTTTTGTTTATTAAAAAAATAAACTAAAATCTAAACATCAATGCACACATGATATTTCAACACAGACAACCATTATAAACTAAATTTTGAATTTTGCACGAC
>Ga0325410_1007222_pt1 | contig 12157 bp, 7 predicted proteins | sample PopdelMetagenome_16_FD_206182 | JGI IMG/M metagenome (GOLD analysis project Ga0325410, IMG submission 206182) | Populus deltoides microbial communities from Bellville, Georgia, United States - Xylem-PdIQD-R3 | ecosystem: Host-associated > Plants > Phyllosphere > Stem > Wood/Secondary xylem... | reverse complement strand
AGTTCTAGTATCAGCCCACTTAAAAAGTTAAGTAATAAGTTTCTACAACTAATACAACAACTCTTGCTTCATTGCTAACACATAGGTCCACTTTGTCTTTGGGTATAGAAATGGATGAAGCTAAGGTTAAGGCTATACAAGCATGACCTACACCTAAATCAATCATAATTTTTAGAAGTTTTCATGATTTAACTAGTCTTTACAGCAGGTTTATTAAAAACTTTAGTACACTAGCCGCATAATTGACTAAAATAGTTAAGAAATCAGTAGGATTCAAAGGGGTGATAAACAAAAGAATGCTTTTAACTTATTGAAAGCAAAATTAGTTTCGACACCATTGTTATCTATACTTGATTTTAATAAAGATTTTGAGATTAAATGTGATGTTTCAGGAATAGGCATTGGAGCTATTATGACATAGGAGAAATGGCCTATCGCTTATTTTAGTGAGAAACTTAATGGTGCATCTTTTAATTATTCAACTTATGACAAAGAGTTGTATGCATTAGTAAGGTCTTTGGAAACTTGACAACATTAATGTTGGCTTAGAGAGTTTGTGATCCATACCAATCATTAGTCTTTGAAGCACTTAAAAAGCCAATATGTGATTAAATATAAGCAAGATAAGAAGAATGTGGTTATTGATGATTTATCATGAAGAAAAACATAATTGGTGAAAGATTTGCATGCTATGGTACGAGAACACTTTCGCACATGGACGCACGATGTCGGGGTGTCGAGGAGTCGCCACCTAGTTGTTTGGTTCAGGGTTGCTAAGAAACTCGAGGGTACTAATTTTATTAGAGATTCTAAGTGTAAGAGATTTGTTGTGGCTAGAGAAGATATTAGTACCCCTAGTGTACCCTACCTGAGGTAAGCTGCAATGTGTGATCTGAATGTGGTTTAAAGATTTTGATGGGTTCCTAACCATTGGTCAATCTATAGCTCAGGGTAAAGATTCAATCGTGTGAATAAATTTGGCTTTTCGAATTCATTATGGGCTCGTGTGCCCAAATAAATTCTTATGGAAATAATCCATTTAGGTGCCCTAATAGGGTTCACCTATCCTAAAAGGCGGAAAGGTTTTCCACAACTCGAGTATTATGGTGAAAAATACTCTCAATTAAAATTGGTGAATATTTAGAATAATTCCAAGAATTTTCTAGTGAATTCCTGATATATAAATATTAGCCTACTTGTAGGTATGCAAATATATATTTTTTGAATTTTGTATAGAAATGCTAAAACACCATATATTTTATTTTTTAAGCAATTTATGATTTTATTTTTATTTTTGAGAGATTTAATCGTATGCCCACAAATAAAATCATATCCTTTTATTTTGTAAAAATTTGCACAAACCAAACATTGCCTTAGAGGCTAAAAGGTCCAACTCAACAACGCAGGCTGGGTTTGGGTAAAAAAAAACCCTAGCATTTAACCCAACATGCCATGACCCATTAAACCAACAAAAACAAAATACTTGCATATCACGTCTGCATTTCTAGCATTCCTATTCTCCCACCATTATTTACATTTCATGCAAAAAAAAAAAACATGAGAAAGAGAAAGGTGACTTACGTTGAGGATGTCACGATTGAATTTGTTGGTTCTGGGAAATCTTTGTTGATGGTGGTGGTTCAACTAAGAAAGGTTGCAGCTAGTAGTGGTTCACGGTTGAAGCTGCTGGAGATGAAAAATGTTGCACTAGAGACGCTCAAGGTGCCACGACCAAAAGTTACTAGTCTGGTTAGAAAGAGCCTACGGTGTTGCTGCTACTGAAGAAAAGCATGACTATGAGAAAGAATGCTTCTGGTGCTACTGTGATGGAGGAAGATCCTTTATTGCTACTGCTAAAGATGACGCTAATTGAAAGGTAAGTTGCTGTAGAAAAATTCTTCATTGTTGCAGTTGATTGAAGATGAAATGAATGTTGTTGTTGTTGTTGGTTGCCATAGATAGGGAGACTTTAATTGAGCTGCTGGTTGGATTAATTGGTCGTCATATTGATGCTGATATCGCTAGAGTTCACGTGGTGCATAGCTGTTGTGTTAAAGTGCTAGAGCTGGAAGACCACAATGGAGGTTCTCGCAACTTCTGAGGAGAGACTATTGTTGTTGCTCTTGAAGGAAACAAAAGAGAAATCAACAGATACTGGGACCTTGGGGAGCTACAAATGTTGGAAGCTATTGTTATTATTGTTGCAATATCAAAAGGGTATGACTGGACTGTTGTGAAATCTTTTTCAAAGAGATTAACCAAGTTATTGTTGTTGTTATTGAGCTCTCCCCATCACCTTTACTACTGGTTGTTGGTGGTGTTGCTGGTCTTTTAAATCCATAGACAAAACAAGAAAAGGGAAGGAATGACAGTTGCTGCTATTGTCACTGTATTAACATTTTTATTTTTTTTTCTCTACAGAACTTTGCTAATAGTGGGCTATTTTTGGCTGAAGCAGGAGATTTTTGCTGCTGCTGAAGGCCTTTGAAGGTGATGGACAAGGAAGCTAGTGGTGGTGCCACTCACGAGGGTTGATGGTTGCTGATGGTGTGTTGTGGAAGGAGTTAATTATTTTAGTTTCTTTTTTTTGCTTGGCTTTTCAAGGGAGAGAGGACAATAAGGGTCATGGTTTTTTTTTCCTGTGCTCAACTAATTGTTTTATTTTTCTAAAATCTCTCAAAAAAATTATCCCCTCAAATCTTTCTCCCCCAACCTTTTATGTGTGTGTGTGTGTGTGTAAACCTATTTATAAGGGGTTTTTTTTTTCTTAAAGGCAAAGCAAGCCAAGATTAACCATTGGATTTCAAAAATAAAACTCAACCATTCATTTGTTAACTTGGAGAGAAAGAAAAGAAAAACGGATCCTTGGATTAAGAGAATGATTGTAGACCATTTGATTAAAAAAAAAAAAGGTTACTTGGTGAGAGGGTTTCTAATTTTCAAGTTGGTCCTCTCCCTTCCATAATTATAACTAGATGACTAAAAATTAAATGCATATTTTTATCTTTCTTTTTCTTTTTCTTTTTTTTTTTTATCTTTTTTATTTTATTTTAAATTCTTTAGAAAAGATGTCAAAAACGACGCAAATATGACAAAAATATATTTTTTAGGTTTTTTTTTGTTTTTTTTCATAAACGAGGTAAAAAATTAGGTAGCAACAGATGCCTTCTATTTACAATAATTATATAAGAAAGATTGTTAAATTTTTTGCGTAGTAAGTTTGTAAAGACAAAATGTTTGCCCGACTTGCTGGGTGACCCACCAATCCAAAAACTTTGCTCTTTTAAGGAAAACGGTCTCGTGATCATGAGTGACCTGCCCCCTTTTAAAATCTAATCTATTTTCATAAGTGACTTGACCATTTAAAGAAACCGATCTATTTTAATGGGCAACCCACCCTTTTCAAAAATTAGTTTATTTTCACAGGCGACCTATCCATTTAAAGACCAGTCTATTTTCATGGGCAACTCATCCTTTTCAGAAATGGTCTATTTTCATGGGCGACATGCCTATTAAAATACTGGTCTATTTTCACGTGCGACCTGCCCATTTAAAGAAACCGATCTATTTTCAAGGGCGACTTGCCCTTCTTAAAAATTGGTTTATTTTCACAGCGACTTGCCCATTCAAAAATTGATCTATTTTCACGGGCAACTTGCCCATTTAAAGAAATCAGACTATTTCCATGGGTGACCTGCCCTTTTCAAATTCCAAAAAGAACTTCAGCAAGTGTTCATGCTTCCCTGAAATTGATCTATTTTCATGAGCGAAATGTCCATTTTAAAAATTCAAAACTGGTATGTTTTTCACAAGCTACTTGCCCATTTTGCAATTCAAACTAGGATCTGGGTATTTAGCCATCTCCTAGGGAGTTGGTTGGTAGAACATTGTTCTTTACATATAATTGATTTCTCTTAAAATTGTTAGCCAATACTTATAGAGGAAAGACTTGTTAAGTGCTTTGCGTAGTAAGTTTGTAAAGACAAATTAATTGTTCTTCCAAAACTAATCTTTTCAAAGCTTCTAGTTTGGTTGATCTGAAACTCTGTCTTTGCTGTAATCCCCTTTAACTATGATTAAACTGTTTATAGTTCGGTTAACCTGAAATTCCAATCTGGCGATTCTCTTTAACCAGAACCAAAATATTGACTTTCGTTCGGTCAATCTGAAATCTTGACTAGAGACCCCATTTAACCAGAACCTTAGTCTTTTTTTTTTAAAGTTCGGTCAACTTAAGATCCCATCTAGTGATTTCCTTTAACTACAACCAAACTCTTTGTTTGCAACTCAATTAACCTGAAATCCTAATTTGATGATTTTCTTTTAATAAGAACCAAAATCTTTGTTTATAGCTCAATCAACTTGAAATCTCAATCTGGGGATTCCCTTTAACTAAAACAAATATCTTTGTCTACTAGGAGAACCTTATTCTCACAACTATTTTCCTGCACAACTATCTTCTTTTTTCAGCTTATTTGACTTGAAATGTTGAATCTTTGGGATCCTCTTCAACTAAAACTTTCTAAGGGTATCTTTAATTATTTGAATAAATCCCAAACATTTTGATTGTAGAATTGAAAATTGAGATTCCTGATGACAGGTTTCCCAAAACTTAAATTCTTGATAATATGCCTTTTCTTGTTCTTCCTGATGATAGGGTTTGAACTTTTTTCTTTTCTTGAGAATTTCCTAATAGTTCTCACTTTTCTTCCTGATTACAGGGTTAAAAAAAGGATTTTTAATGCCAGGGTGCTTCCTTTTCTTTCTTCTTGATGATAGGGTTTGATTAAGTTTTCCTTAAACTTTCCTGGTGATTCCTTATTATAGGGTTCACCTATATACTTTTCCTGATGACAAGGTTGAATTTTTTGGTGCTTCCTGATTGTAGGGTTGACCTATCCTTCCTAATGACAAGGTTGAATTGATATATTCCAATCGTAAGGTTTGAACTTGATATTTCCTGATTGTAGGGTTAACCTCATACTTCCTGATTGTGGGGTTGGAAAACTTGGAGCTTCCTAATTACAAGGTCGACCTATCCTTCCTATGAGCATGTTTTTATATGATAAACTCGCCTTTCAAAGGGTGACACATGGTCGTAACTCTTATATGATGAATAAGAATTTTGATTATTGCCCAAACTCTACAATGAAAATTTCCTCAGACGACCATTGTGTCACTCGTAAGTCCTGAATTCAATATGCTTCAAGAAGGGTTTGCCTTGATGAAACATGTGTAGGAAGCATACACCCTAAAGACAGGCTGTAATCCTTTTATGTAAGACAAGGGATAAGTTTACTACTTGGTCTTTAAAAAAGATCTTTCACTGTCCTAATGATCACCCTCATAAAGGCAATTTTGGGGCCTAGCATGTAATGAGATGACACATATACCAATCATTACCAGTCCAAGCTCTCAACAAATAGTTGGATGGTTTCACAAACTTAAACGTTAACTAAAAGTTGTAAAGTAAGTCGTTACTCCCCTACCTAACCTGAAGTTTCCATGTGCGTATCATAAAGTGAAATATCTCAAATAAACTAATGATGCATGAAAGCATACATGCATGAGCAGAATAAAATATGCTAAAGCATAAATAAAATATATTAAGCCAAATACAAAAATCTAAACACATCAAAACAAATAAACCACACAAAACACACAAAGCTTAGTCTAATATTGTCAGAAACAATATCGTTCCCAGTGGAGTTGTTATTCTACCACATGGGGAAGCGCGATGCTGGAGTTTTGAGGATTTGCCACCTAATTGTTTGGTTGAGGGTCGCTAGGAAACTTAGGTGTACTAGTTTTATCAGAGATTCTAAGAATAAGAGACTGGTTGTAGTTAGGGAATGTATTAGCACCTTTAGCATACCCTACTTGAGGTAAGTTGTAATGTGTGGTTTGAATGTGGTTTAAAGATTTTGATGGGTTGTTAATTGGTGGTCAATCTATGGCTCAGGGTGAAGATTCATTCACATGAATAAATCTAGCTTTTCAAATTCATTATGAACTCGTATATCCAAATAAATTCTTATGAAAAGATCTATCTAGGTGCCTTTATAGGGTTCACCTATCCTGGAAGGTGAAAGGGTTTTCCACAACTCATATGTTGTGCTGAAAAATACTCTTAATTAAAATTGGTGAATATTCAGAATAATTTCGAGAATTTTCTAGTCACTTCCTAATATTTAAATATCAACCTGCGTATATGTCCAATATTTATACCAGAATATTGACAATTAATTCTCATGAATTAAGTTTTTATTGGTTATTGAAATATTGACCAAATTCTTATGGATTTAATAAACTGATTTATTAAATCCAGAATGCATGCGCGTGCGTGCACACACACACACATATATATTGAATTTTATATAGAAATGCTAAAACACCAAATTTTTTTATGCAAGATATGAGTTTTGTATTTTTGAGAGATTTGACTGTATGGCCATAAATAAAATTGTATTTTTTTTATTTTGTAAAACTTTTCACAAACCAAACATTACCTTAGAGGGTGAAAGGTCCAACTTAGCCACGCAGGCTGGGCTTAGGTCAAAAGAAACCTAGCATTCAACCCAACATGTCATAACCCATTAAACCAATAAAAACAATACATGCATATCACGTCTGCATTTCCAGCATTCCTTTTCTCCTACCATTATTTACATTTCATCAAAATAACATACAAAAGAAACGTGAGAAAGAGAAAGGTTACGTGTGTTGAGGATGTCACGATTGCATTTGTTGGTTCTGGGAAATCTTTGTTAATGGTTGGTTCAACCAAGAGGGGTTGTGACTAGTAGTGGTCCACAGTTAAAGCTAATGGAGATGAAAAAAAGTTGCACTAGAGAGGCTCATGATGATGCTACAAAGAGTTATTGGTCTGGCTGGAAAGAGCCTACAATGTTGCTGCACTTGAAGAAAACCATGACTATGAGAAAGAATGTTTCTGGTGCTGCTGTAATTAGGGAAGATCCTTTATTGCTACTGCTAAAGAAAACGTTGCTTGGAAGGTGAGATGCTATAGGAAAATGCTTCATCGTTGTAGTTGATTGAAGATGAAATGAATGCTGATGTTGCTGTTGGCTGCCATGGATGGGGAGACTTTAGTTGAGGGTTAGATTGATGGGTTATTATGTTGATGCTGATATCACTGGAGTTCACGTGGTACAAAGCTATTGTGTTGAAGTGCTAAAGCTTGAAGACTACGATGGAGGTTCTCGCAGCTTCTGAGAAGAGACTGTTGTTGCTGCTCTTAAAGGAAACAAATGAGAAATCAACAGCTGCTGGGACTTTGGGGAGCTATAGATGCTAGAAGCTATTGTTGTTACTGTTGCAATATCAAAAAAGTATGGCTAGAGCTAGACTGCTATGAAATCTTTTACAAGTAGATCAACCAAGTTGTTGTTGTTATTAAGATCTCATAATCACTTTTACTTCTGATTGTCGGTGGTGGTGTTGACCTCAAGGTCTTTTAAACCCAGAGGCAAAACAAGAAAAGGGAAGGAATGACAGTCGCTGCTATTATAATTGTATTAGCATTTTTACTGTTTTTTTCTCTTCAGAACTATGCTAACGGTGGGTTATTTTTTGAAGCAGGAGATTTCTACTGTTGCTAAAGGCATTTGAAGGTGGCTGACAGGAAAACTGATGGTGGTGCCACTTACAAGGGTTGATGGTCGTTGGTTGTGTGTTGTGGAAGGAGTTAATTATTTTGGTCATTTCCTGTTTTTTGCTCTCTTTTTTTAGGGATGGAGGATAATGAGGGTCATAGTTTTTGTTTTATGTGCTTAACTAATTCCTTCTTTTCTTTTTCTTTTTTTTTCTAAATCTCTAAAAAAAATTATCCTCTCTAATATCTCTCTCCCACCTTTTGTGTGTATGTGTGTGTGACCATCTATTTATATGTGATTTTTTTTTTAGCTTGAAGGCAGATTAAACCAAGATTAACCATTTGATTTCAAGAATAAATTTCAACCATTCATTTGATGATAATTTGAAACAAAGCAAAGAAAAATGAATCATTGGATTAAGAGAATTATGGTGGACCATTTGATTTAAAAAAATAGGTTACTTGGTGAAAGAGTTTCTAATTTTCAAGTTGGTCAAGAACATATTTTTTGTGTTTTTTGCTATTTTTGTTTTTTTTTTCAACTTTTGTTTAAAAAATGGATTAAAAAATTAGGTAGCAAAAAACACATAGAAAAGAAGAATGAGAAATATGCATACAAAACCAATAAAAGGAGGAAATATATGAGTTTTGAACCAAGAGATTGGGTTGGGGCGTATATGCGAAAAGAGAGGTTTCCTAAATCAAATGATTGATTGATGAGTTTAACTACTGAAATTGAGAAGACAAAGAAAGGGCTAAGCTTAGAAAATAAATGCTGGTTGAATTCAAATAGGAACACCATTCGGTTATTGGATCATAACTGGAGCTGTAGAATTTGGATTTAGATCTGGTTTATATGGATAGAAAGCTAAGACATAGGCCTAAAATTTTTATGAAGAGTTCAAGATTCAAAAGGATAGTTTTCAAGTTCAAATTGTAGCAACAACAGAGAAGTCAGAATTTGTCCTGCAGCCCAAACATTGTTTAGTGTTCAGCCCATATCTCAAGTTGTAGAAGTCGAAATGACCTCATTCTTGTTTTGTTGGAAAGCTGAGACAATTTTCCATAACTTTAATGAGACTATCTGTTCAAATTCTGATGTTAGCAATGATGTTTTCTGCAGACAAGAAGATAAAGATTGTTACCAAGTCAAGAGGTGGCCACCCACTTAACAATTAGTGATCAAATCAATAGTTCTGAATTTTGGCCTATAAAAGGAGGCATTTGCCATGCATTTAGGGATCTTGATTTTCAGATCAAGATCTTGCTCTTGCTCTCTTTCTTTGTATTTTGTAATGTTCAAGTTTTATTCCATGTTATATTTTCCTTAATCTCTTTTTTATATTTTTCATTTCCTTTACTATACTATATAATTATGTTCTTATCTTGTTTATCTATGTTTTTATTCATAATATTCAGCTAAGTTTATTATGTCAAGGTGAAAAGGTTACACTAATGGTGTAAGAATAAGTATAGTATAAACTCAACATGGACTTTAATGTTTGATACTAACATGTTTTATATTTATTATCTTACTCACTCTTAATACCTTGCTTATTAAATGGTTAATCTAGATTTGTGTTGAGCAACCCTTGGCACAACAAATACTTAGCACTTTCATAGCCTAACTGTATGATATAACCGACATCTATGCTATGAAAGGAACTTGATTTATTGTTAACATAAGTTATCACCATGAATACCTAACCATATTTACAAGTATTGGCATTACTCAAATAAGATAATTAATATAATCATGTTAATAACTTATAATCCAATTGGAACCTTCTTTGTGTGTGGTTTCCAGTTGAGTAATAAAAAAAGTTTATATTATACTTATTTGAAATACCATTAGTGGATCCTCTGACTTTGACATTTGTTTTATCCTTGTTTAATCCTTACATCAATATCACATCTCAAAAGTTCTCTTCAACTCCTTTTTGTTTATTGTTTATAATTTTATATAGTTCACCTCCCTGTAGTTCGACCCTGGTATTGCTGGGTTATTTATTACTTCGACACTCCTGCACTTGGGATAAGACATCAAATCTTTAATCGTGTCAATGGTCATTTTCAAATTATTGAGAAGATCAATGATAATGCTTGTAAAGTGGATCTTCCAAATGAGTATGGAGTTAGTGCTACTTTTAATGTATCCGATCTCTCTTTGTTTGATGTAGGTGATGATTCAAAGTCAAATTCTTTTGAGGAGATAGGGGATGATGTGATCCAACCCACACTAAAGGATCCAGTACGAGTTCTAGTGGGCTCAATCACTAGGGCTATAAGAAAGAAGCTCAAAGAAGCCTTTAATGGGCTTTTACAAGACACATGGGCCAAGGTGGACTATAAAATAACAACAACCCAAGAAGAACAAGCCTTAAAAAAGTTGATTCATATTCACTATGGGATTGAGGACTATGGGTTTTGGCCAAGGGAGTAATTCGCTATCATTGGACTTATTTTGTCAAGTATTTTGTGTTTCCTAATCTAACAAGAAAATCATGAATTATTTAGGCAAAGAAAGTCTAATCTATTAAGGATTTTAATCTATCAAAGAGTTTAATCTATCAAGAAGATGTAATTGGAAATAAAATCATACTCTACCTTGAACATAAAGGTGGCGTCGAAATAGGATTATTGAGACAAGAAAATTTCCTAGTGTATTCTTTAAAAAGTTGTGGTGGCATCATAAGATAAAATTTTAGAATATTTATTTTTTTAATTCTTGTTATTAGTTAGGTTTTGGGTTATTTTGGGTCTAGTTTCAAATTAGGTCAAAAGAGCCCATTAAGTTAACTTAGGGGTTTCTTTTAAATGGTATAAATATTCTTTTGTAAGATTAATTTTTATATTGGAACACATATTAATTGCCGAATATTGAAGCATAGAGAATAAGTAATTTTCTTATTTGGTTTTTGATTCAACTACACTTTTCAAAGAATTGACCAACCTTTATTGTGATTTTATACTTTTTTGTGCTTGTCTCCAGGTAAGGACGTTGTTTGAGGGTGTTTAGTATAGTCTTGGTGTCTAGGGGTAGGTCATTCATTGTGTCAAGTTCAATTCTCAATCTAAAGCTTGAAATTAGGAAAATCTTAGGTTCACGAATTCAATTAAATTCCGTTAGAGTTTACATCACTACTAGTAGTTTTAAGTTTATTAGTATTATAATTATGAATTTTAGGTTTCTTAGAGTTTTTATTTCATTCATTGTGTTTTCACTTTGATTTTTATGTTCGTATAATTTTTGTTGTTGTTTTGATCTCATTATCATTATCATATTTATAACTCATTTGTTGTTGTTGTTGTTGTTTTAGGATTTTTTTTTTAATTCCTATAGTCCAAAAATCTGAGGTTAATGTTACAAAGTTGTTCTCTTTATTTGGTTGAGATTGGTTCCTTAAAGAGTCGATAAAGAGAGCATGAGTGTTAAAAGGCGAAAATGTGAATATATTATTGTGAAAAGTCGTATTTATGTGAACACAAGTGAATAACATTTATTTGAGTGTAAACACATAAAGGAGTGTGTGAGCACATAGTTCTTGTTACAAACATGATATTTAAATTTTGATGATGTGTTCTAAATACGAGGCATCACCTAAGAAGGAGCAAGAAAACACTTTTTTTTTTTGTTATGGATTGCACAACAGGGATTTGAAAGCATGAATGTGGTTTTAAATAAAATGCAAAATCAAATAGACAAGAATGAAGGTATACTTACTAATTTACCACAATCCTAAAAGGTTCCTAAGTTGTGAATATTCTTAATCAAAAAACTTGTATGAGACTCATCAAGGTGGGAAAAGATGAACAACTTACAGTACGTTTAAAAAAATCAAATAAACTACTTGATGAATGAGAAGCTATATACCAATGCTAAAAAGATGTAAAATGATCATATGGTGATTCAAATATGTTAAATTTTAAAACTAAGAATGGAAAGGTTGAAACTTGTTGGAAAAGAGAATGGGAAAGAGTGTGGAGAAAACTAATGTACTTTAAGATAAGGGTAACAATGATGTCTATAAAGTTAAAGATTGCAACACAAAACAAGAGATATGTTTTTAGATTTGTGATAATTCTGAAGTTCTTTCACTAACCAACAAACTTGAAAAGGATAACAAGAATAATGATTGTGAAGTGCATCATTGCAAAAGAATTTGAAATGCTTGGATGAACAAGATGAAGACAATAATGAGAGGTTGATAGTTTGGAGCACATATAAGCTATTCTAGATAATGACCATAACGGATTAGATCTTTTCAACCAATCTTATGGAACAATATGATGGTTTATTGGACAGATATTAGATGAAAAAATCAATGAGTTGGTTAAGAGGAAAGAAATAAAAGAAAGGCCACTTGTGAAGAAAATAAGCGAAAAAGTTATGAATGATTGGGCCTTAAGAAACGGTTTAAAGCATAAGCTTGTTCATGGAGGCAGTCCCTAAAAGAAGGCAAAGTTGGACAGTCATTGGTTGAGTGGTCATTGGTTTCTAAAGGTTCAAGAGTGGGTTTTTGCATAACCTTACCACTGTGA
>Ga0325410_1007216_pt1 | contig 12162 bp, 5 predicted proteins | sample PopdelMetagenome_16_FD_206182 | JGI IMG/M metagenome (GOLD analysis project Ga0325410, IMG submission 206182) | Populus deltoides microbial communities from Bellville, Georgia, United States - Xylem-PdIQD-R3 | ecosystem: Host-associated > Plants > Phyllosphere > Stem > Wood/Secondary xylem... | reverse complement strand
TTGACAAGAGTCAACTTGTTCCCGAAACCTGCGCATGCTCTCTACTCCTCCATAGCAGTTGTGTCTTAATGCTCCACAAGTTATCCACTTATTGTCAAAGGCAAATGTCTTCTAGCTCATTGATCTTTAACATGGGGGCAATATCCATGAAAGTCAATTCTGCATTTGTCTCTATACTCATCATAGCCTCTTCATTGGCTATACATTTGTCCACTTATATCCAGCCATCATATCAGTTTTGGGGCTGGGCTCCTTTCATGGCCCTCACACCTTCTCTAAGGTGACTTCGCCCGTTGTTATGGGGCGGTCCGAACTTGGACTCATATCATGGTCCTCACACCTTCCATCCGAGGTGTCTTCGCTTGTCGTCATGAGACGTTCCGAACTCACACCTTCTGTCTAAGGTGTCTCTGCCTGTCGTCATGAGACGGTCCGAACTCACACCTTCTGTCTGAGGTGTTTCTGCCTGGTCTTGGACTCATATCATGGTCCTCACACCTTCTATCCAAGGTGTCTCCGCCTATCGTCATGAGACGGTCTGAACATGAACCCATATCATGGTCCTCACACCTTCTATCTGAGGTGTCTCTGCCTATCGTCATGAGACGGTTTGAACTTGGACTCATATCATGGCCCTCACACCTACTCCTGAGGTGTCTTTGCTCGTCGTCATGTAGCGGTTTGTATTTGGGCTCATTTCATGGCCCATATACGTTCTGTTTGAGGTGTCTCGGTTCGTCGTCCTGCCGCGGTCTGTACTTGGGCTCATATTTGTGGCCCGCACACCTTCTATCTGAGGTGTCTCCATTCTTCTTCTTGCGACGGTCTATATTTGAGCCTATATCATGGCTCACACACCTTCTTGTCTGAGGTGTCTCCATCTGTTATAGAGCGGTCATATCCTCCTTCATCGGGGATGACTCCAGTGACTTTAAGATTCTCTACCACCATGTGGACTTGGGAGAGATCACTGCCACTGATCACATAGAAAGAGAGAGTTGCGGTGCACTCTTCGCAATCTTCCATCTCGATTTTTATGTTTGGAGCTTCTATGCCTTTCTGCTTGATAGTTCCACCTACAACAACTCTCTTTGGTGTCTTCGCCTTTCATCATAGGCGGTTGCACCCCTTTAATTAGGTGCTTCTGCAATAGCTCATCTTTCCATCCTTGCATGCATTGGAAAGGTCCTCGCTTGTTGCCTTTATCAAGAGCACAAGAGACTTCTTGTTGTACAACTTTTTCTCATAGTCTTTGCTCTGAGCTTCATCTGAGAACTCTTCTTCTTCTTGCATCTATTGTCTCATTACAGTCTCTCATTGGATCCTACGGGTACTCCTGCACAATCTTCGTGTGCACTCGTGCAATTTCTGTTCTCCAGATTTCTCCCTATTCTTTGCTTTTATGTTTGACAGCAGCTCATCCTGTCACAACACTTATCCAAGTCAAAATAGGGTGCTAATCTTTGTCTCCTTGTGTATTTCTCTTCCATTATCAGGGTCTTTATTAATTCTCCCTTCGAGAAATTACAGTTACCGAATCTAACTTCTTTGGAGAAATCACCACTCCATCAGGTCCTTGAACATACGGAACTCATCTGTTCCTTTATGCCGTCATCTTGCTAGTCTTCAACAGTTTCATTACAAACTGTTATATATACAAAAATAGTACTGTGTGGATGATCCTTCAACTAAGCAAGTTCCTAGGAAAGATTTGGAGGGGTCACACTGGTCTCGCTTAAAACCCAATCTCCTAGACAGAACTTCTTAGAACGTATCTATCCACCGTACTGCCTTTTGTATATACAACCATTTGCTAGCTTTGTTGCGGCTTTCCTTCACAAGTGATCTGGGGTATCCTGGTTTTATACCTGATTTGTCAACATTTGGCGAGACTACCATACGAAACCCAATTGTTCCTTTATGCCGTCATCTTGCTAGTCTTTAACAGTTTCATTACAAATTGTTACATATATAAAAATAGTACTGTGTGGATGATCCTTCAACTAAGCAAGTTCCCAGGAAAGATTTGGAGGGGTCACACTGGTCCTGCTTAAAACCTAATCTCCTAGACAGAACTTCTTAGAACGTATTTATCCACCGTACTGCCTTTTTGTATATACAACCATTTGCTAGCTTTGTTGCGGCTTTCCTTCATAAGTGATCTGGGGTATCCTGGTTTTATACCTGATTTGTCAACATCTGGCGAGACTACTAGTTCTTAGATTCATCAAGATTGGTCTTCATCAATTTCCACTCTCCACCTCAAATCGTCCACATGATCGGGTGTCCAGAGTATCCCAATTTTGCCTTCCCTCAAGGCAATTAAAATTTCTCCCCACTTAGCAGTTCAGCACATGTAATTGGGAAAACATGTGCACTTTCTCCTTCTTCATCTCCATCGAGCACCATGATGAACTTCAGATTCCTCCTAATCGGGCAATCTCTCTTTAATAATTCACCACCACCACTTCTGGTCTCAATCTCAATGATCAGACCGTACCATTACTTCCGGAACGATCAAATCAGCCGGAAACAAGTCTGAAATCGTCCAAATCGCATTTCAGACGACTAAGATTTGATCAAAACAATTCTGGCCTGATTAATGGCCCAGATTCAATCTCAGATCCTGTTGCACGTAGGATCAGCTACACTAGATCCTGTCCTTCAGCTCGCGGATCGGCTCGACTCGGCTCGCGGTTGATGACGTGGCAGGTGGGTCCCACTGGGCATGCTGACGCCATGCTTATATCATGATGACATCATCCTTATCCAGGTTTGTCACGTGGATCAGGTCATCTGGTTTTCGGGTTGGGTCAGCCCATTCGGGCGAAGAAGACGCGTGGGGCGCGTCTGCGCGCATGGGCAGACGACTCACCGTAGCGTGATGGCGCATGCGGCCATGTCCGACGTCCCATTTCGACGCTGTTTTCACTAGTGGCTTCTTCTCTTCCTCCTCTACATAGTGGTATGGTCAAAACATGATTTTGACAACTTTCATTTTTGAGCAAAAATCAAACACCACTTTAAACCATCAGCTCTGATACTAATTGTAGGGAATTTCGACCGGTAATGTTTTGATATTTGCCCATTGAAGGCTAAGCACACTGACATAATATTTAACGTGGTTCAGCAAACCGCCTACATCCACGGGAGAAGCCATTTGATTATATAGGGAGAGAACAAGATTTACAACAATAGAGGAGGAGGAATCATCCCCTCTTTAGCAACTCTCAACCTCACTTTATTTCTCTCTTCTAAGTGCTGCAATGGCAGCTACTGCTGGCTGTCTTGGTAGCCCACTCTCTCCTATATTTCTTACATCTTTGGCTGCACACTCTCTCTCACAGCTCTCTCACGTATGCCTCTATTTATAGGCATGAATGGTAAGACAACTTGGCCATTGATTATGGCACTACTGGTGGCAGCACATGGGTTGCACCATTTTGTCAATGGTTGGTGCAACTACTATTGACAATGGCAAACCTCTCTTCTTAGGGTTGGCTGCACATGTTGTTGCCCAATAATGGCAATATCCCAACAAATTCTTGTCTATTTATATAAGAAGATCTATCTATTATCATGTTAACATCAAAATCTAAAACTTAAACATTTGAATGGAATTTCAGAAATAGTTTTATGTTATAGTTTTTTACCCTTTTTACCTCACTAGCCACGTAGCTCAAAAAGAGACTGTAATATATATTTGAGATGGTGCCCATCATGGCAGATTCAATCTAAAGTTAATTGAACAACATGAAGTGAAATATATGATAGTTAAACTCTATTTTGAATAGAGTTAAATCATCCATGGTAAAAAAAAAAAAACTTGACAGCTGCTGGTATATTTTTTTCTTATTTACATTACCCTCACATGTAAATGCGTAATCTATGACCTAAGTAATCAAGAACTCGACATTTCTTTTTCATATCAAGGATCCCACTCTAGTTTTTAGCTGCTCACCTTTTGTACTCGATAAGAGGAATATGTCAACTGTGTTGGCTTGTGCTTGTTCAAGACGACTCACGCACCATGTCCACAAATATAAGCCTTCTTTCTTTTCATATTTGCTTATGATCATCGTTTCTCTCATAAGTATAAGCATGCTGGCAGGACGGAACGTATAGCACGTTCTTAAGAGTGGGGAAATGGAATCAAAGTTACTTTTACCTGTTATGGATCGTGAATTTATTTTGAGAATACTTTTCTAAGTCTAAGATTGCACCCTTTTTTTCTACTTTTATGAAGATCTTTATTAAAAAAATTTACATTTGCTACCCTATATATATATATATAGGCAACGTGTCAATATCTCTTAGTTTTTTTTTATTAACATGGGTGTCCAGACCCGCTTGCGTGTACTTCGACTAATTAATTCCACGGGCTCTGAAGTTAACGACCATAAAAGTCTCTAGTGATCATTTTATTAACATGAAAGTCTCTATCAACTATATGACTCGAATTTAAAACCACAAAGAAAATAAATTTTTTAATTTCAAATTCTTACCATTAAATTACCTATTAGATGATTAGCTTTCGACTGTATGCAAAGGTGTCAAAAAATTCAGTCACAAGACATCAGATTATACAAATATTATCCGGTAATGCCATTGCTTTGACCTTGAACAAGCTATAGTCAAGAACAATACCGTATATTTTGTCACTCCACATTGGAATGAAATTAGAAAATATAAAAATTAGATAAAAAAAATATTAGTATAACTTTAGAAATTATTTTAATAAGAAGCTAATTATACTGAATAAAAAACTCATTACCTTAAAATATCATATTTAAAATAAAATGCTTCTATATTTTGAACTTATAATGCTATACCTATTAGATCTCTCTAATTGTTTGTCAAAATTCAACATTAATTTTTTTTTTTTAAATGATATGGAATTAGGATCCGGTCTAAAAGCTTAATCCTCACTTCCTGAATCATGGGCACTTGAACGAGAGGATAATTAATATTGAATTGGGCTTTTAAGTCCATTTATTTTTATTTTATCTCGTATTAGACTACTAGACCATCCACTCACTCTCCATGGATTTTTTGGGATCTTGTTGACCTAACCTAATTCAACTCATAATATGATACAAAGAAAAATATTCTAAAATAAAAAAAAATAAAAAAGTGAGAAAAATAAAGTAAGGAAAAGAAAAAAAATAAAAATAAATAGGAAGCAGATGTAAAACAAAGATCACGCTACATATTTTTATTATATTTTTATAAAAATAATGTTATCATCTCATAGGAAAATTCGTTGATCGATGGGATAACGGATGACTGTCTCATGGAAAAATTAAATCAAAAAGGTATTGTAAGGCACCCTTTATTAACTCTCAGGTTCAAATTCACATTATTTATTTATTTAGAAAACTTCTTTATTTATTTATTATTGAAGATATATATGATGAGAAAACACAACAAGAAAACACATAATCATGAACTAATGCGACAGTAATCCTGTAATGTTCTAAAACTCTGAAACTAATTCGAACTGCCGGCCATTTGAGTGATTTTCCGATTGAAAAAGAAAGTGTCCTTCTGAGGCCATGAAAGGTCTCTTCTTATTTGCTTTAGCAACAAGAAGCAATTGGACTTTTCAAACTTCATCAGTCGATATTTGTATGTCGACAAGTTATTCACGTTGAGATATATATATGGCCAGAATTTCGAGTGTGGCTTTCAACTTCAAGGAAAGGAACTGAATGGTGAGTGGATAAATTAGCTGATGGGCCACTTCAAATTCTCTTTCAAATTTTCGTTCTTGATGTATATGTTTATGTTGCCGTAGCCATGTGGCCATGCTCTGAGAGCTTGGGATCTTCATGAGTCAGGGCACATATGACTAGCTCGGTGCCTCTTGCCGCGCACTAACGGGAACAGTTTGATCAATATCGACAATAATTGGGTTTAATGGAGTTTTTCTAAATCACCCATGGTTTCAACCAGGTATGAATGGGTTTAATGAAATCTTTGGACTAAGATAGTCTTGATTTAAATATATAATTAGTTAATAGATTTGGCTTAATGATAACATGATATAAATTCAAACCATTTATTTAAAACAAAGGCTCAAGTTTCTCATTTATGATTGTTTCTGCGAAGAAAGAGTAGTGCTTATTTTCTCCATGGTAAACATGCTGCGGCCACAAAATAATGAGCAATTACATCAACAGAAACCATAAAAAATTATAGACGAGTGTGGAAACGATTATTTTTTAAATTGCTTTTCATTTAAAAATATATTAAAATAATATTTTTTTATTTTTTAAAATTCATTGTTGATATTAGCACATCAAAACAATCTAAAAACACTAAAATAATAATTTTTAAAAAATTTATTTTCCAAACCTTATCGAAAAACAGATTGAAACTCAATCTTAAAAACCCCGTTAAAGCCTTCTAGATTATGATACTGTGGCGATGAATTTGGAACAATATTATATACCCGGTCCATACCTTTCTTTCCAATTGGGTGTGCAGAAAATTGAGCCAAATTCTACAATGTGACTGTGAGGAAAGCGAATGAGGTGGGGAATTTTCATCACATGAGGCAACGAGATGGAAGACTTGTTGCAGTGGAAAAGGAGTATATAAATCAAGAAACGGACGTGTAAACTTGATGATCAAGATAGCAATTATTAGAATATAAAAGAGTGAAAGACCCATCTGTCGCCACTGTGAGAGGCACCATTTCTGAGCTCGTTAGGAACATTCAAGCTTAGAATTCAAACCCACACTCAAGCAGCCGTTTGGTTAACAATTGATATTGTTCTTTGCATTATTTGTGTCAATGATTCACTTCTTGTGATGTCATGTCGATGCACGACCAATCCACTATTTTCTTGTTTAGGTGATTCTTCTAGTGCATGACGTCTCAATAGTTTTGTTGATGTTGAGCTACTAGTTGCAATATCAATACATTTATTCAAAATAAACTTATTAATATGATTTGCATCGACTAGGATAGTAATGGTAAGGGGGAATTCATGGATTTCTCCTTGATACATTTAAAATTCAATTATACAATATAATATAATATAATATAATATAACATAACTGGGTTTGATTTTTCACAGAATCAATAATATTAGAGGAGATAATCTAATTAAAAACTAATGAATACCGATTTAAATTGTTATGTTTTTTAAATAGTTATGTTATTTGATAGGTAATGAATATGATATAAATATTATCAAACTCAACCTAAACCTAAACCGAAATATATATTTGTATTATATAGATAAAGAGGTAAAATATTTACACTTTTTTAAATCTAATATAATATATACATATTTATAATCTTATCATTTAATATATATGTATATATATTGAATTTGTTTTTTGTTAAAAAATAAATAATAAGTGGATAATAAATATTCATAAAAATATCTAAACATTTTCTCATAAATAATAAATAAAAAATCCCATCCGTGGAAACCATTTCCATCCCTAAAAGCATTACCCCCATCATTATCTCCATTTACTTGTAAGATAAAATGAATATCGGTTTAGGACAGTTGGTTTTCCTAGTCAAGTGCCCATGAGAGTGGGCTATTGTTTAGGACAGTTGGTTTTCCTTGGGCTCAAGCCCATTTAGCACAAAAAAGAGAACTAAGATTATTATCTAAAACCTAGCCCATATTTCTAAGCCTTCAAAGCACAAAACCTTTTATTTCTTTAAAACACTAAAACCAACTACAAATCAATACTAAAGCCTAGCCCATATCCATAGGCTACATGGTTTTTCTATTTTCAACGTCTAGGGTTTTTGAATACTGTCCTTGCCTTTCCTCTGAGAATTCCATCCATGGCAATGGCTTCCCCAGCCAACAAAAAGAAACCCAAAAGCAACCAAACCCCAGAATCCCAGTTCAGCCACAACCTCAACTTCTATTCAAAATCCAAAGACTTACACTCTGCTATATCCCTCTATGACACTGCAATATCCCAAAACACTCGTCTCAATCAGCACAACTTCAACACTCTCCTTTACCTCTGTTCAATCTCACTCAATGACCCATCAACGAAAGAATTGTCCTTGCAATATGGGTTTCGAGTTTTTGATCATATGGTGTCTAATGGGATCAAACCCAATGAGGCCTCGATCACAGCTGTTGCTAGACTAGCTGCTGCTAAAGGGGATGGTGATTATGCTTTTGATTTGGTTAAAAATATTGGGGTTTATAATGAATTGCCAAGGCTGAGGACTTATGATCCTGCATTGTTTTGTTATTGTGAGAACTTGGACGGTGATAAGGCTTATGAAGTGGAGGAGCATATGGGGAGAATAGGGGTGGGTTTAGAAGAGGGGGAGATTGCGGCATTGTTGAAAGTTAGCGTGGAGACTAGAAGAGAGGAGAGGGTTTATGGGTATTTGCAGAAATTGAGGAAGATGGTGAGGTGCGTGAGAGAAGAGACTGCAAAGGTTATTGAACATTGGTTTGAGGTTTTTGAGGGTAATGGGGTGGAATTGGATGTGGGACTAGTGAGGGAGGCGGTTTCAAGAAATGGGGGAGGGTGGCATGGGCTTGGATGGATTGGGAAGGAGAAGTGGGTGGTGAGGAGAGGAAGTGTGAATGCTGGTGGAAAATGTTGTTGTTGTGGGGAGCAGTTGGTTTCTGTTGATATTGATGATGATGAAACGGAGAGGTTTGCTGAGTCTGTTGCTGGGCTGGCTATGGAAAGGGAGGTTAAGGCTAATTTTAGCGAGTTTCAGGTGAGTGTTGGATGTGTTTATTTTTCTACTTGGTTCTGAGTGGTTTTTGATCATTTAGTAATGGATTGTGCATTAGTTTTAATTTTCACTCTACGCGTATTGTGTTGGTATTGTTGTGGTCTATGCTAAATTTGAATATTTGTAAAGATCCAGGACTTCGAATAAAAAAAGACAGGGAGAGAGCGATTGGTTGAATTGGTGTTATCACTGTGAGTGAGTTGGTGTTTTTTCATCAAGTGATTGTGACATTATCAATGCTTTATACGATACATTCTCTGCATATACATGTGATTGACGATAGTTGCTAAGCATTTTCTTCACATGTGCATATAGTTATTCCTTATAATGTTGGCATAGTAACTGAGCCATTGTTTTGAAATGCTATTGCCCTTTAACATGCTTTGCCTCACTAACTGGCAGCGTTCTTCAAGTACATTAAATACTTAGATAGGCGATCTCTTCTAGCTCAACTTGGTTAAAAAACATGCAAATGCTTGTGTTTTCATAGAAAATCTCAATTTCATGATGAATTGGGAGGGATACAGAATTTTAGTAGCAGTTCTTTTTAAGAAAAAAATTGCTGCTCTTATCATTCAAATCTCTTTATTCTTATTCTCTCTCCTAACATTATGTATATTATACGATAGAATTGGCTAGAAAAACATGCCAACTATGAAGCAATAATGGATGGAGCAAATATTGGACTTTATCAGCAGAATTTTGCAGAAGGTGGATTTAGCATTTCTCAGGTTGTAGATGTACATTTGAACTGATACTACTTTACCTATGTCTTCCATTAGGTATGCTTCTTTAGTAATTGCTATTTTGTATAACCCATTTGCTATATTTTCTCACAAATTGAAATAGAGCAGCTTGATGCTGTTATAAAAGACCTGTACCATCAGAGCGGGAAAAAACGGCCACTTATTATTTTGCACAATAAGCGTCTCCGAGCACTGCTGCAGAATCCTTCCACTAGAAAGCTGATTCAAGAGTGGATAGAAAAAGATGTTCTTTACACCACGCCTCATGGTTCCAATGATGATTGGTATAAGCTTCTAGAACTGATGCTTGTATGTATGTGCGGTTATTTCTATAGTTGAAGGATTATTTGTTGTAAAAATCTCCTTTTCACCTAATTGTTTTGGACTTTAGACTATTATTGTTCTAATTCACTGAGAGCTTGAAAGTTTTCAAGCATGGTTTTTCCAAAATGTTGACTTGATTGGATGTGTCAATTCCTATGTCCTGAAAAGCTTTTTTTTTTTTGTATATGTATTCTATTAATAAGTTCTTCTGTATTTCAGGTATTGGCTATATGCTGCTGTTAAACTTAGATGCTGGCTAGTAACAAATGATGAAATGCGAGATCACATTTTCGAACTACTAGGAAGCGACTTCTTTGTCAAGTGGAAAGAAAGACATCAAGTATGTGCAATGTCATAATTAAGCTTAACTCTAAAATACGTGGTCATTTCACTGTTTCTCATCTCAGTAATCTCATTGTGCATTATAATAGTAAATTTTTTCAAAATTTTCACTTTGATCCTTGAATTTTTCTTTGGCACATTTGAGTCTTTTTTAACTCAAATTAGAACCTAATTGTATTTTTTTTTTTTTTTTGAGGATGAGGGTTGAATTGAAAGACAAAGAACTGAAATAAAAAGATCAAATAAAATAGGTGATATGTCTGCAATTGGTTTAAAAAGTTCATTTTTGTCCCTCATGTTTTTAAGCTATTAGTTAACTGATCCTTATAATTTTTAAAAAATGCACTTAGATACCGAACTTCATTTTCTTTTTTTAGTCTTTTTTTTTTTGGTGGAGGAGAGACAGGGGTTTGTCGGATTTCCAGCTTAGGAGAGAAAGTTGGTGTTGAGGAAGATTTAGGCCCCACCAAAACAATTGATTTTTGTGTCAAATGGTTCCCATATGATGAGTGGGTTACCTTATCCCAACAACTAAGCTCTGAAAGATTTTTGCTTTTGGGTTGATTTCGGGTTTTGGACTGTTCTTTTTTTTTTTTTTATATATATTTTTGGAGGCTATGGATTGGTTTAACAAGGTTCCTAGGGTGTTTCCTAGACGTTTTGGGTAAAAAATTAGTTGAAAATAAGTTTTTGGATAAAAAAACAAATAACCCTGTTTTTTTGGCTATACTAGCGGCTAAATGGTGGGATTTTCAGATGACACGTCATCTTTTTTTTCAAAGAAATTAGGTTGTCCCCCCATTAAACTTAAAAAAAATCAAAGGCTTGTGCGCGCACCTTTTCTTGATTGGGCCTGGCATATGAACCCTACAACATCTGGCATCATTTCTTTTCTTCTTCTTCTTTTTTTTTTTTTATATATATTGATGGCTTTTTATGTGTTTTTTCAAATAATTTTTAAATTTTAATTAATACCCCTTTCTCGATGATTTTTTTATTTTATTTTTTAGCCTTTCTTGAATAATTATTATTTTTTAATTATACGAGGCGTGTTTAGATTTTTCAAAGATTATTATGATTAACCTAAATTTTTTTTTATATATATTATATAGATTAAATATTTTTAATATATGCAACCTTGCATAGTGGTTTTTTTTTTTTTTTTTTTAATTTTATTTTTTTAAATAAATTTTATTTGTGTCAATCTGTATTACAAATTGATTTTCATAAACAAATTTATTAGACACAACTAGGTAAATGATTTATGTTGCGATATTAAATATTTTTATTTATATTAATATCTTAATTTTTCCAATTATGTTTTTATTTATCATTAATTACTTTTTTTTTCATTTATTTACAGAATCTTTAGTGGTTTATTTAATTGGATACATGCATAAGTTTTTCGATTTATATTTATGATTTTTTTATGTAAAAAACCGTGTTGAAAAATTCAACATCAAGTTTATTTGATTATGTATTGATGTTTTTAATTTGATCATTATTCTTATAATTTTTCTTATTTTTCCAATTATGTTTTTATTTATCGTTGATTACTTTTTTGTTTTTCATTTATCTACACAATTGTTAGTGGCTTATTTAATTAGATGCATGAATAAGTTTTTCGATTTACATTTAAGATTTTTTTTAATGAAAAACCATGTTGAAAAATTCAACATGCTCAAGTTTATTTGATCATGTATTGTTGTTTTCAATTTGATCATTATTCTTATGATTTCTTTTTATATCTATGTTTATCGTTGCTTCTTTTTATTTTTCCAATATGATTCAAATAAAACCAACTTATTTAGTTGGTTGGGACTAAAATGCATTTGCGATGCCATAATATTTTATTGGAAAAATAATACAAACTCATAGCGTAGCTCCGTCACCAGTAACTAATACTCTCTATCTGGTGACATTCTAATTTCCTGGATGTTGTTATTAATAACCGTCTCTTCTAAGAAAATATGGTGAAGCAATCATATCTAAAGAAAATGCAAGGCA